>Ga0210407_10000045_pt1 | contig 171224 bp, 154 predicted proteins | sample IncBWC27MmetaG_FD_150860 | JGI IMG/M metagenome (GOLD analysis project Ga0210407, IMG submission 150860) | Forest soil microbial communities from Barre Woods Harvard Forest LTER site, Petersham, Massachusetts, United States - Inc-BW-C-27-M | ecosystem: Environmental > Terrestrial > Soil >...
AGAAGTCGTCACTCGGCCCTTTCACCAGTTAGAGACTCCAATCAGGCAGAAGAGTTCGGAACCACTCCAAGACATTTTGCCATGAGTCGTGTAAGACTCATCATCGGTCACCTCCCGCACAGGATAGATGGCGTAATATCCTCATTACACTGATCATCGAGGCTGAGGAATGAAATCGAACCAGAAAGTCTGGTGGGCGGTGCTGGTGGGCTCAATCTGCTTCGCCGCTCTTCTGTTCGCGGTGTTTGGCCAGGACTGGGCTATCGGATACGTATTCCGTCGCTAATGAGTTGGCGAACAATCTCGATAGCACTCATTGACCGCGCCGGAGGATTTGGAGTGCATTCACAGTACGTACATCCGTAGCATCCACCAGATAAGCAGTATCGCGACGATGGCCCCCGCGATATGAACGATCCAGTCGCCAGGTGTTCTCGGCTTTCCGAAATTGAACATGCGGCAATGGTAGCAGGCCCTGCGCAGGTGACGGTTACCCGAAACATCCCCATTTCGCTCAAAATCCCCTCGGCTGGGGTTTTGAGCGATATGGCGTGGTTACGGAAACCATCCCCACAGGTCGGTTTGGCACGTTCCTTGGGTTGGTTCCGTCCGTATGAAGGAAAGGCGCCGGTCTGGGTTAGAACGCCTACTCAAGGCACAGCGCAGTTTCTCAATTAAAACTGCGACGGGCAACTCCTGCGCGGGCTTTCACGGCTTCGGGCAGCGCGGGATAATCCGCGGTTGCATCGGGACGACCCCGTTCCTCTCCTGGGTTAGGGAAGCGCAGAACAGATGCCGAGTGCACGTGGACAATTTCGTTTCTTACCGCGTACAGCACCAACTCTGCGATCGAATGAAGCTCAAGCTTGCGCATGATATTGCTACGATGGGTGTCTGCCGTTGCCGGGGTCACATTTAAGATCGCGGCAACTTCTTTGGAACCCTTGCCTTCGCATACAAGCTGCACAACCTCTCGCTCCCGTGGCGAAAGCTTAGGCAACCGAGCCGCGTCGGGATCCACGCGATGGCGCTTGTAGCCAACCATAATCACATCGGACACACGCGAACTGAAGATGCTCTTAGACCGCTGCATGGCCTCCACGGCGAGCGTCAGATCCGCCGTCTCGTCGGACTTGAAAACCCAACCGCGAACACCCGCTTCCAGGCACTCTCGGATAACTTGCTCGGAGTCCACGGCGGTCAGGATAAGAATCTTCTGGTCAGGATTGTGTTTCAGGATCTGCCGCGCCGCGTCCACGCCATTCAGGATTGGCAGGCAAATGTCCAGAATCAGGAGGTCCGGTTTCAATTGCCTGCATTTTTCCACCGCATCCCGTCCGTCGACGGCTGCCCCGCACACCTCCCAATTTTCGTGAGAACCGAGTACTGAGGACAGACCGAAGCGGAATATTGGATGATCGTCAGCCACCAAAATACGAAATGCGCCCATTGAGAACCTCCCCGTACTAAAGGCTAAAATTACGAAGGTCTATGGCTGATGTCTGTGCAAAATTGGACAGGTTCCGCGCCCCCGCGCTGCAAGGCACACATCACACAGGGCGGGTTTGGACGGCCGTTTTGAGCGTTCCTGAGCCAGTGACAAGAGAATCACAATCGCCCCACAACTTATGAGGTGCAAATCGCGGTTACACTCATCGACAGCCGAGGACGATAAATGGGCCTGGACAATTCTTTAGCGGGCCGCATTCAGGGCGATATAGGCCAGACCCGTGACCGAAATGGCAATGAGCACGTAGGGCCACACTTCGAGAGCGCGTTTCAACCCCGATACTGATGACGCTATTGGCAGCAGTCAACGTTCCTGCAACCGCACAATCGCGGTCAACAAATGGCTGGACAATTGATCCTTGGCTACAAAAGCGTCTACAGAGTTCAACGCCTGCTCAGGAATGTCCACCGCTCCGGATAGCATGATGATTGGCGCTTGCGGCCTCAGAAGCTTCATTTTAATGGCAACTTCGTGACCATCCATTTCGGGCATGAGATAGTCCACGACGACAACGTCAATCGAATGGAGGGAAGCCACTTCCAGTGCTTTGCAGCCGCTAGGAGCCGTCAGAACGGTGTACCCAAAGCTTTCGAGAAATTCCTTCTCGCACTGAAGCAAATCCTCGCTGTCGTCGATGCAAAGAACGATTTTGCCTGTATGCTGTAGGCGAGCGTTCGGGCGCATTGTGCTTCCTGCGTCCAAATTCTGGACTTGAGAACCTGTTCGCAATTGCACACTCCCCCATGCACCCTTGGTTTGATTAAAGAGGAAAAAAAGGCCGAACCCAAGAGAGTTCGGCTTTGAGAAACAAGCACCCGTTATGAAGCGGTCGTGAGGGTCGAATGTCAGGGTTGCCGCCACTAACCCATGACCGCATTCCGGTTCAGGAACAAAGCCGAGCATACATGTTGTAGGTCTCGATGGCTGTTCAATTTTGAACACTTTGGACGGGAGGCTAACGCCGTGAAGAGGGCACTCTTGAACTATCCTTGGAGACCAACTTACGCTTTTGTTCCTCGATCCAAGAGTCGATCCGTTTCAGTACGCCGGTGTCGTTACATTCGTTCCGAGCCTTTTGTAGACGCTCAATTTCAGACCTGATGACAGCCGCCTTGGCGCGGGAAATCATGGCTTGCAGTGTACGCCAACGTACAGAAAAATCAAGTGGCCGTGTATCATCTGTGACCCGGATCGCAGGCGAACAATTAGTGAAATATCCCCATTAAACTCATCTGGGCTTGCGCGGGGCACCTGAGTGAAATGGCCTGGTTTCGTAAACTGGCCCAATAATTGAACAGCGGAGCGAGTATTCAGGAAGAGTTCTTGCCGTTCTTGAGTACATCGCGGGCCAGTATGCGCCTTTCGGATTTCTCGATGAGGAGCGCCGCATGCTCCATCAGATCGACGGCGGTTTCACGTAGCTTTTCGGCCTCACGGCGAATCTACTCGGAAGTTGGTTTGTCAGGCATACGCCAATAATGCCACAACAACTACGAGCGGTGTCGGTCTCCAACGTACGCTCGGAATAGTGTTGCTGAGATAGCGGGTGCTAAATCGGCATCACACTCCATCTGGCCTTGGGCGGAGCACTTGAGTGTTTAGGATTCTTTCTTCGTCCCCTCGGCTAGCAGCTTCTTCTGTTCCTCAATCCACCCTTCGATCACGCGCTGGATACTAGCATCGTTGCATTGCTTGCGAGCCTCTTCCAGCCTCGCAATTTCGGCCTTGATCTGCCCCATCGCACTAGGGGAGAGCATAGTCGCCAGTATGCGCGTGATCATGTTTCAAGCCACTCATTTCCGCTCCTGTCGAAATATACGTGCGCTAGCGCACATTATTGGCCGATAGGTCCTGTAGGCGCGACACATCAATCCGCCGCAATCAAGCGTCGGTCACGATGCGGCTGTGTACGAGGGTGTCCCGTACTGAGTTGGCATTGCTCGCCCGACTCCGCCCCGCAAGTCGGGCAAGCGACAGTCTGTACCTCTTTGAGAGTTGGCTTCTTGGTCTTCATGGTAGCCGACTACAAAGCGCGGAATGGTCCACCGTCACTGACGAAACATCCCCATTACACTCATCGACCCGCGCGCTCCGCCCCCACCCAACGCCCACGCTCCAATTTCCCACTCAACCACTCGACATTCCCAGGTCGGGGTGTCGAGTGGCGGAGTGGAGAATGGAGGGGGGAGCGCCTTCGATTTTGGACGCTCGTCCACAACCTTCTTCTGTTCTCGAACCATCAGGGAGGCAGGCGGCACTCCGTCAATAGTCTTCATGATTGGTGATCGATGCGATCAGAGCAGGATATTAGCGGCACTCGACCTTCCCAAAATGGGAACTTACACGCTACGACCGTTGGTGCCAGAGAAATCCACGGCTTCAAGGTCGGAGTAGATGCGCAAGAAGAGAAGCCGCCGCCATTGCAGCAGCTGTGAAGCCGGAAAGGTGAGGACGATGGTCTCGCGTAGATACAACAATTCCAGGGTTGTCCGATGCCTGAAGTGTGTAATTGTGGACAGACTCGCCTTGGTCCGGCTGATTATGCTCTTGGAAGGGAATGCTATTTGATTCCTACAGGGCGACAGCAATGAAGCCGAAAAAAGGATGAAGGTCATGCGTAGATACAGCTATACCAAGATCTGGTTCCCAGTATTCCTATTGTTAATTGTCGCCACCGGATGCAGCGACCCGGACAAGTCCAGCACTAACCAAGACCTAGTCCAGCCGACCGTGAGTTCAGTAACTCCTCCGACCGGGACGGCCGGCGCATGCCCTAACTCAATAGTTACTGCCACCTTCAGCAAGGCAATGAATCCGGCAACGATCAATGGCACGACCTTTACGTTGACCGGCCCAGGCACAACATCCGTGGGAGGAGTAGTCACCTACACTGCATCAAGCAACACTGCGACCTTTACACCGTCAAGCACTCTCGCGCTCAACACCCTCTATACCGCCACGATTACGACTGGCGCCATTGACGCGTTTGGCCTTCCGCTGGCGAGTAACTTTGTGTGGACCTTCACCACCGGCGGCACAACCTGTCAGCCTGGTCCCCCCACCGTGATTTCCGTAGCCCCACCCAATGGTGCTGCCGGTATATGTCCTAACACCGTAGTCGTCGCCACCTTCAGCGAAGCGATGAATCCTTCCACCATCAATACCACAACGTTTACCTTGGCCGGGCCCGGCGCCACGGCCGTGGCAGGTGCAGTTACCTACAATGCGCCAAACTATGTTGCCACCTTCACCCCATCCGCTAGTCTCGGTCTGAATACGCTCTACACCGCCACCGTTACCACAGGGGCTCAGGATCTTCTCGGCAATCCTCTGGCAAGTAATTTTGTATGGACCTTTACTACCGCTACCGTGGCGTGTCAGGCGTCCTCAGTGCCGTTGGGATCAGCCGGAAACTTCAAGGTCCTGGCTGGCTCCACGGTTACGAATACCGGTTTGACTACGATTACTGGTGGCGACCTTGGGCTGAGCCCGGGATCTGCGGTTACAGGATTCCCCCCGGGAATCCTCGTTCCCCCGGCGGTTATGTTTGTGGCTGATCCTACCGCAGCGCAGGCCCAAATCGATTTGACCACAGCGTACAACTACGTCGCTGGACTACCCGGGGGCGCGGTCCTGCCAGGGGACATGAGCGGCTTGACTTTCACTCCGGGCCTATACAAGACCTCGAGCACCGTCATGTTGTCGGCAGGTAACGTCACTCTCGACGCACAGGGCGATGCGAATGCAGTTTTCATTTTCCAGGTGGGATCCACACTTACCACCCTTGGAAGTACGCAGGTTGTTCTGGCCGGAGGCGCTCAGGCTCAGAACATCTTCTGGCAGGTCGGCAGCTCCGCCACTCTGGGAACAAACTCGATCTTCTACGGAGCCATCCTGGCCCTTCAATCGATCACGCTGGATACCGGCGCAACCCTGCATGGGAGAGCACTTGCCCGTAATGCCGCAGTCACATTGGATGCCAACACTATCGATGACCCGTAAGCTACAGCGGCCGGGAGTGGGACCGGTTGGAAGCCGGCCCACTGGGTGGAAGCGGAATGCAAGTCATTAGGTTCGGAGGAATTGCCAATATGTCATCCCATTTTCAGCACTCGTATGGTCGCGTTGCACTTATGCGGTTGGCGATAGTTGCTATTCTGTGTAGCATTGCTTCGCTCGCGGCAGCACAGGACCAGCCCGCCCCCAAATGGGAAGTGTTCGCCGGCTATTCCTTCCTCTATCCCAACACTGATGTGCATGGCGTGCTCCCTGGAGGAATCCTTCCGGTAAGCAGCCCTTTGGAATCCAATCCCCGGGGCGCGGGCGCCAGCATTACCTATGATTTCAATCGCTGGTTCGGGCTGACCCTCGATACCAGCACTGATTGGGGCAGTGGTGAGTCCGGGCTCAACAACCGAATTGACGACACCGCATTCTCCAACCTTTCCTTCGGGCCAAAGGTTACCTTCCGCAGAGCCCATGTCGCTCCATTTCTGGAGTTCTTGGTAGGCGATCACCGTCTCATGCCGGATGCGTTTCACGACATCGACAAATTAGGGTTCATGGTCGGTGGCGGCCTTGATTTCAACCTCAGTAAGCACGTCGCTTTGCGCTTGCCCAGACTGGACTACGTAGCGTCCAGTTATCGCTATGGTCCTTCTGCCACGACGGGGAGCACCGATCTCCGGGGCATTCGGGCCCAGGCTGGCCTTGTCTTCGCCTGGGGCGGAGAGCACACTTTCACGCCCTCAGCAGCTTGCTCGCTGCAGCCGTCCGAGGTCTTTGCCGGCGAGCCGGTGACCGAGACTGCCGCAGGCTCGGGCTTCAATCCGAAGCGCACCGTCCAATACACCTGGAGTGGCTCCGGGCTGAAACTTGATGGCACTGCTGCCACCACGCAGATTGACACTATCGGCTTGGCGTCCGGCTCTTATCAGGTGACTGCCCACTTGAGCGACGGCAGCAGGAATGGCGTTGCCTCGTGCAGTGCCAGCTTCGCCGTAAAAGCACCGCGCCCGCCCACCATTTCATGTTCGTCAGATCCGGCGAGCGTGCCCCTGCGCGGAACCTCAAGCATCAGTTCGAACGCCAGCAGCCCCGATGGCCGCAGCTTGACTTACAGCTATACCACCACCGCCGGAAACATTACCGGCAACACCGCCACCGCTACCCTGGACACCGGGGGCGCACAGCCTGGGACCATTACTGTGACGTGCAACGTGGGCGATGACCGCAATCCGCCGCTCACCGCCTCTTCCCTGACTACGGTGACCCTGCTCGCTCCGCCGCCTCCGCCAGCGATCGATGTCGCCGTCATCGCTGCCATCGAGAAGAGACTTGCCCTGCACAGTGTTTATTTTGCGACGGCGAAGCCTTCCCTCGAGAATCCCGACGCCGGCCTGCTTGCCAGCCAGGAGAAAACTCTCACCGCCCTCGCCGCGGATTTCGTGATCTATCTCCAGGCCAAGCCCGACGCTCACCTCACCTTGGAGGGCCATGCGGATCCCCGCGGCTCCGTGGAATACAATCAGGGACTCTCCGAACGGCGGGTCGACCGAGTCAAGCGCTTCCTGATTGCACAGGGCGTTCCTGAAGCTAGTATCCAGACCAAGGCGTTCGGCAAACAGGAAAACCTCACGGACCGGCAGGTAAAGGATGCAGTGGAACGGAATCCTGAATTGAGCCCGGAGGACCGCCAGAGAGTGCTCAATAATATGAGAACGATTATCCTCGCCAGCAATCGCCGGGCAGACATCACGCTGAGTAACGCCGGCCAGCCGTCGCAGGAGTCCGTCCGCCAATACCCATTCAACGCTACGGATTCGCTGACCCTGCTGAAAGAGGAACGGACCGGGAAAACGGCTCAGCCGGTGGTCAAGAAGAAGGCAAAGCCGAAGGCTCAATAAGCCAAGGCCAAGCGCGGGATATAACTATCTAAACGAGCTGCGCCTGCCAGTGCCGTGGATGCGGCACCGCGTCGGCCTACGCATGCAGACCGCTATGGCGTTCCGGGCCGGAACTCCGAGCGCGGCCACGGGTTCTCATCGCAGATGTTTGCTGGGTTTCCTCTTCAGAACATCTTTGGCGGCCAGTCCAGACCAGGAGTATCGCAACGATGGCCCCTGCGATGTGGTTTTCCGACATTGAACACGCGGCAATCGTAGCAGGCCCCGCTGCGGGGATCAGGCGCGCACCAAAAGGGCGGAGCCGCGTCCCGGGACGGGCTCCGCCACCCAATAGGAACGAGGGTCGTTCAACAAAAGAAATGCGACCATCACGCTGGGCTCGCTGTACCCCTGCGTCAATTGAGCTGTGACGCCTGCATGAAGTCCTCCTGCATTGCCTTGGGATTTGGACTCTTGCGCCCCGGTGATGTGCCACGCAAACAAGGCGAGACACGTCACCGCTGCAATTCTTCGAGGCGTGGCGGAAATTCTCATCGCAGAAACACCCCCTGAAGGCAAACAGCATACAACGCTGCGATCAGTTAACTGACGAAAGCCTACCTAAAGTGCGGGAACTTGCACGCGCCACTCCACTCATTGACCTGCTGACCACTTTTTACCCTGTTCGAAAGTGCGATCCTGGCGACTCGACGCATACTGACCGACTCAGCATCCTAATGAGACACTCCTCGAAGGCATCGATGTCGCCGCCCATCTCACGCGTTGCACCCGTGTGAACAAGCCGGCCTCTGGCGATCACGCTGATCTCGCTGCACAGGCTGCGGATTTCTTGTGCGTCATGGCTACTGAGAAACGTCGTGACGCTCTCCGTGGCCGCGAGTCGGCGCAGCAGGCTCCACATTTCGCGCTTCGCTGGCAAGTCCAGTCCCCGCGTGGGTTCATCTAGGAAAAGGACCTTGGGGCGACCCATGAGCGCCCGGGCGATTTCTACCCTTCGTTTCATCCCCGTGCTATAGGTTCGGATCAGCTTGCCTCGAAACTTGGCGTCCAGGCCGACGTCGTCCAAGATGCGCTCAACTTCCTCCTCAGCATTCGGCAGGTGGCGGATACGCGCAAAGTACGAAAGGTACTCGCGCGCCGTCCACGCCGATTGACTCTCGCTCGTCTCATCGCTCACCAGCCCAACGAGCTTCCGCACTGCAAGAGGTTCCTTCATCACGTCGTGTCCCCAAAGCTTGGCGATGCCCGCGCTAGGCGGGAGTAGCGTGGTGAGCATTCGGATGGTTGTCGTCTTTCCCGCGCCGTTCAGGCCCAGGAATCCGTAGAGTTGTCCCTTCGCGATTTTTAACGTGACACGGTCGACTGCCACGAAGTCGCCAAAACGACGTGTGAGGCCGTCCATCTCGATAGCGTAGTCGGTTGCCCCAATTACGTTCGCCTCGCTCAACGCGTTCGCCTCCAACGTCTGAACGCCGCTCCAAAACATATGAGCGGCAGAATCAGCGATGCAATACCCATTTCGTAGATAGCCTTCGACACTTGCGCGTCAATGGCGGCCCTCGCACTGAATGTTCGCACCGCGCTCTCTCCAGCGACTTGATACGTGCCCGTTACCCGCAGCGGATAGCGCACACCGCCGATGTCCCAGGGCTTGGTAGGGATCAGTGTTACAGGGATACGTGCCACCCAGCCAGTCACCACATGGTGCCCGTCGGCCGCCGCCGGGCCCAGGTCATTCGGGTAGGTGTGCGTCTCAAGAGCTTGTGCCGGAGGCGCGAGCTCGGCTGGAGGAGCGGTCGCTTCCAGTCCGTTTTCCCCCGTCACCTGGAGGTGCACGCCGGTAACGGGCTGCGTGCTATCCACCGGCAATAGCACCAGCAGATCCCGCTGCGTAGGCTCGTCTGTCCCAAACGGAGGCCACTCATCTCGGTTTAGGATCGTGCTGCAACAGCGCGGCGGCAGTTGACCACCGGGCCCCGTCAAAGCGAGACTGCTTCCGGCCCGAGAGAAGAGCCTCTGTATCGACGGCGCGTCGGTTGCGTGAGGGGCCGGTTTGTCATAGTTGGTGTCCGCCATCACCACGGGCAGCACGATGGTTGCGATGATCCCGAGCGCGATGATCCACCGTTGGCTGCGGCTGGCTTCCCAGGTCTCCACCCCTTGCGTCCGTAGAAACGTCCACACAGCGAGCGCGAACGCAACGCCGACAACGGCGACCAGACTGATCCAGGTTCGCGTCGTGGTCACCGGAATACTTCCTACAGCCAGCGTGAACCCGAATGCGTTCTTGAGCAGTACGGCGGGACTCGCCAGGGTGAGGTGGCCTGTGCGCGTCGCACCGTTACCCTGCGCCACTAACAACTCCTGTAGTGGCACGAACCCCGCATACGCAAGCAGGACGCCCATTCCCGTCGCTGCAGGAGCGGCAATACTCTCGCCGATAAACAACACGCCGATCAGCGTGCCCATCGCGATGCTCGCCACCAGTAGGCATGGTGCCCAGATCAGCAACTTCTGCAAGAGCAACGGCAGCCCGACGTGATGCGTATAGACCAGCACCATCGGGACGAGTGACACGTAATACGCGGCGGCAATCGTGAGGACCACCAGGATCTTCGCCGTCAACCAATCGCGGCGTTCGACCGGGGCTGTGAAGACGCTCTCCACGAACCGATTCGCGCGCGGGCTGGCGAGGAACACGGCCGAGAGTGGGACAAAGGCCAGCGGCACAAGAAAATACGCGATGATCCCGTACCCGTCGAGCCACGTATCCTGAGTCCCGACTGTCGCCACGCAACCCACGGCTAGCAGGATGACTCCGGCACCTACCAACGCGAAACGTCCGCGCATCGTTGCTCTGAGTTCCTCAACATACAGAGTTCCAATCTCCATAACTGTACTAAGCATTGATTGGGTCATGTTGGGGCAACGTTCCAGCGAGATGAAAAACTCCGAGCTCTCGATCCACAAACATTCTTCCTCTCGGAGCTCGTCGGTCATCGAGTCTTCCTGACATCAGACCACCATGCGCCAGGATGGGCTGGCCTCGGCTGGCGCTGCCGTCTTACTTACTGTAGATCAACAGCGTAAAGGTATCGGGCATCATCGCCGGCCGCGGCCGCGGATTTTCCGTCGTCGCTGCGGGTATTGCTCCGAACTCGGCTGTAACCAGGTAGACGTTGTGATTGGATTTGTCCAGTGCCATCGTGCGGGCCCCCCGTTGTGTGGCAACTGTCTCCACAAGCGAAAACTTGTCGGCGGCATCTTCATGGGCCACAGTGAGCGTGCCGTCGCCACAAGAGGCAAACGCAAATCCCGTGCCGGGGTCGAATCGATTGGCGTCGACGCCTTGTCCGATGGGCACCGTTCCTTTGACCTTACCGGAATTTCCGTCGACAAAGGCCATCAGTTTATTGTGGCAGCCCACGATCAGGATTTCATGCTCCGCGTCAATCGCGAGCCCGGACGGCGATTCGCACGGAGCCAGCGGCCAAGTATTTTCTACCTTGAGCGTTTTAGAATCGAACTTGACCAGTTGGCTCTTGTCCTCCAGATTCACGAACACGTGGCCCTTGCCATCGGCAGCGGCGAATTCAGGACCTCCCCCCAAACCAATGGTTCCGGCTACCTTGCCTGTCTCGGCATCGATTGCCGTTGCACTGTTTGAATCCCCGTTGAATGTAAAAACGCGCTTCGAGTTGGGATCGTAGATGATCGCGTCGGGATCCTTGTCTGTCTTGGCTTCGCCGACCTTCTTCAACGTCGCCATGTCGAAAATCGTAGACGTGGCGGTCCGGCCGTTGCTGGTGAAACCCTTATTGAATTCAGCGGCCAGCGCAATCCCGTGAATGCCTTGAGTGTCTGGAACATCGCCGATCACTTTGCCCTGCTCAGGATCTACGACCATCACGTGCGTGCCGCGAGAAATGAAGACCCGGTGTGTGGCTTGGTCGACTGTCAGATAGTCCCACCCGCCTGGACCACCGAGTTTCACTTTCTTGATCAGGTGATAGCCCGAACCTCTGGAAGCTTCCGGCGCTGCCATCATGTACCCGACAACAACCGCAGGCGCCAAGTTTGAGAGCGTGATCTTCTTTTCCGGATCCTGCGCAGGCGCTACCACGGAGAAAAGCATGGTTAAAGCAGCGGAGATTGTGATGGCTCGCGAGATTGTCATGAATACCCCGGGAGCTACGGTACACGCTCAACATGAAAAGAACCTGAAGGCTCCCATTGCAGCAACGAATCGGATTCGCATAATTTAGAAACTCTAGCGCTTCGACGTCGTCTGAACAGCGATTGCTGGAGTCTCTACTTGGTTGACGAAACAGTAACGCCGTTCACGAGGCTTGTGACGCGAAACAAATCGCGGACAGTCTACGCAATCCTCCTGTCACTCCTGCTAGAGACTAGATTCAAGCTGCAACGGTACCGCCAATCTCATTGAGCTGAACCGGCTCACTTCTTATCACTTTTCGCCGACGCCGCAGGATGAAGGAAATCGCACAGTTGCTGTGATTATTCTCGCTGGCGGGCTTCGGCATCGGCGAGCCAGCCGCGACGCAATCTCTCGGGCGAGATGCTGGAAAGATAAGGTTTTAAGTCGAGGATTGGGGTTCGGTCGAGCATATCGAGGCCACGGACCTGCAGGGCATTGCCTTCGCGACGAAGCAGTTCGACGACCGTGAGTCCGATCGGATTTGGACGCCGGGGTGAGCGGGTGGCGAAAACGCCGTGCGGGCGGTCGTCAACGGGAGGAGTGCCGAGCAGGTCGAATCCTTCGGAGCGATCGAAGACCCAGAGGACGAAGAGGTGAGAGAAGCCTTCGATGTCGGTGAGGCCGGCGGCAAATTGCGGCAGGATTTCGAGGATGCCTTCGGCTTCGTGCTTGGCGCCGGGACCTTTGGGGATTTGTTTCGTGCTCTGGTACGGGCTATTGATGTGGCCGATGGGTTGTGGGGAGAACATGCGTTGATCGCGCTCCGGAGCGTACGCTCACCAAGGTCGAGGAGGGAAGTTGAGAGAGCATCTGCCCTCCCTCCGGGACTTGGTTCCATTTCTTGCGGCGTACCCAGGACTGAAATTCTGGCTTATGCATCGGGTCGCCGCTCCGCGGCTGATCGGAGCTGTGTTTCCGAAACATCTTAGGAAACATCCTCCGGAACGTCTTTGGAAAAAAAACTACGAAAAGGGGTTCAGTCTTCTTTCTTTTCAGGTTCCCTTGTCATCGGCTTTTCAATGGGCTTGCGGGGGAGCATTTGGTCGCGCATGGCGGCGTCGTAGACGAAGCTGGCGACGATCACGGAGATCTGTTTCAGGTCTTCGGGTTGCAGGCGGTCGTAGACGTCCATGTTGGAGTGGTGAGTGCGCGTATCGTATTCGATGGGATCCTGAATGAATTGGAAGCCTGGGATGCCGACGGCGTCGAAGGAGAGATGGTCGGTGCCGCCGGTGTTGCGCATGGTGAGCGTGGTCATGCCGAGATCCTTAAAGGGACGCATCCATTGTTCGAAGATGGGAGCGACGGCTTCGTTTTCCTGCAGATAGACGCCACGGATTTTTCCGGTGCCGTTGTCGACGTTGAAGTAGGCGGCGACCTTTGCTTGTTCCGGCTTCACGGTGACTGGGCCGGCGTCGCGGCGTAGGAGCGTGGGCATTCCCTTCATGTTGGGATCGTCCATGGGCGGGCGCGAGCCGAAGTGTTGTTCGACGTAGCCTTGCGATCCCAGCAGGCCTTCCTCTTCGCCGCTCCACAGGCCGATGCGAATCGTGCGGCGGGGCTTGATGTCGAGGGATTTCAGGATGCGCATGGCTTCCATCATCACGATAGTTCCCGCGCCGTTGTCGGTTGCGCCGGTGCCGGCGTGCCAGGAATCCAAGTGCGCGCCCAGCATGACGAACTCATCTTTTTTGTCGGTGCCGGGGATTTCGGCGATGGTGTCGTACTGCATGGGGTCATCGTCGTAGAAAGTGTTGGTGACGTTGAGTTCGAGGGTGACATCTTTCTTCTGCTGCAGCAGGCGGGCGATGCGCGACCAGTGTTCCGACGCCATGGTGAGCTGAGGAGTGGTTGCGGTTTCGCCAGGTTTGAAGGAGCCGCCGGACTGGACGAAGACGGTGCCGCCTCCGGAGGTGCCGCGGCTGTGATCGATGACGGCGAGAACTTTTTCGTCGGCGTAGAACTGGTTGAGGTCTTTCGCGAACTGGCGGCGCCGGGCGATCTCGGCCATGCGGAAGGGCGGACGCTCGCCGGGGATTTCGTATTCGCCGGTCTTGGCCAGGTCATCGTCGGTGTATCGCTTGTAGGGGGCTTCGGTGATGGGCTTCACATCGGCGTCGGGGCCGGCGATCAAGATCATTCCGGCGAGCTTGCCTTTGTACTTGTCGAAGTCTTCCTTTTTTTCAATGGTGACGCGAATGCATTTGCCGGTGACGACGCCGTTGGTGCCGGGCGTCCAGGCTTTGGCGTAGACGAGGAGCGGGACAATGTCAGGCACGGTCATGCGGGCGTTGACGTATTGATTGGCCCATCCACGGCCGAAGGGGCCCCAGGGTTCGAGGTGGGAGTTGCTCATGCCCATGGCGGTGAGCTGGTCGCGGGTCCACTCGTTGGCGCGCTTCATGTTGGGGGATCCGGTGAGGCGCTCGCCGATGGAATCCATCAGGCCGGAGGCGAGGTCCATGACTTTGGAATTGCGGAAGCCCTCGTAGCGAATGCGGGAGATGGTTTCGAGATCGATTTTCTCCTGTTTTTCCTGGGAGCAGAGGGCAGGGACGAACGACAAAATGACGATGAGAGAACAGACGAATCGCATGAAACTCTTCATGGATGAAGCTCCTGAGCGGGAATCAACCGGGGATTATACAACCGGAAACGCGGAGGGGACGGCGAGGAGATTGTAAAGTTATTTTGGTCTCGGTAGGAGGAAATGCCTTGAATCGCTACGGCCGCCCGTCGGAGGCCATGGGAAAGTCCCCGCTTCTCGCGCAAAAACTGCGCGAGAAATGGGGGTACCCAGCTACGTCTTTATGGGAGGCACGTGAACGGGCACGGCGCGGATGCGGACGGGGCACTTTTCGCCGCAGAACTCACAGCCGGGCCCATCGCAGTGCAGGAGGGTTTCCGAGAGGCAGGGTGGCCGATGACTTCGTTTCGCAGGTGTCCGGTGATGCGCTCGGCGCCATCGCTCCAGAAGACGATTTTTTTTGCATGTCGACCACGCACAGGCCCGCGGGCAGGCTTTCGAGGATGCTGCGACAGATCTCGGAGTCGTGAAATGCGGAAATGGGTGATCGAAAAAGAATTCTGACTGTTGGGATCATCGGCAAAATCCACAAGGACTTCAGGGGGACGGGTGGCGCAAGTTGACCGCGAGTTTCGGGGAAACGACGATTTCTCAGAGGGATAGAGAGAGTTGTGGGTGCGACGGCGATATGGCACGGAAGTGCTATAGGCAGAAGATCAGCTCCGCTTTATTTTCTAGGGTGAGCAGTTCTGGGGAGGGCTGCCCGGGCGTCTTGGACTCGAAAGAGTTCGGGGCGCTCTTTAGTTTTTTAGGGAGCTTTTTTCCTGCCGAGGAGTGTCCTGTCGCGGGGCGCGCGACGCGCGACGTGCGACGTTCTAATCCGTTCTCCCATCGTTTGTTCTTGTCGCACCGATTGCGCCTGGTTTCATTCCGCCTGAAACTCGAGGGAAATTCTCGCGCGGAGTTCAGTTGGTGGAGATGGTGAAGTTGACGGTGATTTTGGCTTGGGTTTCGACGGGGTCGGCGCCCTGGAAGTGGGGCTTGAAGTGCCATTGTTTTACGGCTTCCTGGGCGGCGGTGGCGAGGATGGGGGGACCGCTGAGGACGCGGAGATCCTGGATCAGGCCGTCGCGGCCGATCAGGGCTTGCAGAATCACGGAGCCTTGCACTTTCATCTGGCGCGCCAGAAGAGGATAGCCGGGCTTGATTGGGTGGTTGACGACCTCGGCGGTATCGGCTGACATCTGCACGCGCTCGGCAGCGTTGGTGGTGACGCTGGCGGTGATGTTGGTTTGGTCGCCGGTGGGCGCGACTTCGGAGACTTCCTGAGCGGGTGCGATTGGCCGGGATGAATCGGGCTGGGATGAGTCGCGCTGGAGATCGACGTGGATCGAGTTGGTGCCGGGATGGACGGTGCGATGAACGTCGCCTGCGACAACTTCGACTTCGAGTGGAGGAAGCACGGTTCTGGTAATGGCCGCATTCGGCGGAGCCGCTGGATCGGCTGGATCGGATGTAGCCACATCGGAGGGTGCGGCCGGTTCCGGTTGGAGTTGGTTGCGGTGTGACTTCTTGTAGGCCGGCGCCGCTGGCCGGGCTGCGGCGTGCGTGGTCATCGTGCGGGCTGGGGCGGGAGCACCTGGCTGGGTTTGGCCTTCCGCTTCCGGCCGGTCGGGGAGCCAGAAGTCGCGATCGCCATAAAGTTCAAAGCCTAGAGCGACAACAAGGAGAATCAGGGCAGCGACCATCATGCGCTGCTGCTGCGGTTCCGGGGAACGCCCGGAGCGTGGGGCGGCTCGAAGACGACGACTAAATCTTGGAACCAACGTTTTAAGCTGCAACATACGGGACCGAGGGCGCTTGCCGGCTAACTCCGACGATAGTATGACTCGAAAATCAGCGAAAGGCCAGCGCAAGCCTTGGTTCCCAAGCGCACGGAGGGGCTGTTTTCGGTGGTTGACCCATTCTGTGCCTTCGCCGTAACTTTGTGGGACCTGTTGAATCCTATTGTGGGGATGTGATCCGTAGGAGGGGTATGGATCCAGAGAAGGATAAACCGGACGTGGGCGATCCGAAAGCTGGCGATCCGACGGCCGAGTCGAAGATCGTCGACCCGGAGGTTGCGAAGCCGAAGGCCGGTGATGCGAAGGTCCTCGAGTCAGAGGTTGTCGAGTCAAAGATCGTTGCGCCAAAGATCGTTGAATCAAAGATCGTTGAATCAAAGAGCAGCTATTCTGCGCTGGCCGGCCCTAGGATGAATGAGCGCAGGTTCGCGCAAGTGTCGCGGCGGGAATTGCTGAAAGTGGTGCCGGTGCTGGCGTTGGGGGCGTTTGCCATTCCTGGCTTGCAGGATTCTTGGCTCAAGAAGGGGCTGGGGTTTAGTGATTGGGTGTCGGCGCGGCTGTTTCGGCACGGGCATATGGCTACGACTTTTGCGGATGGGGAACTGACGCCGTTTGAGAGGTTTCCTATCAATGGATATGACGTTGAAGATCCGGGAGTGATTTTTGAGAACTGGACTTTGACAGTGAGTGGTGTGGTGAAGAAGCCGGGCGATTACAAGCTGGAGCAGATCCAGGCGCTGCCGCGGGTGCGGCAGAATACGCGGCATGTGTGCGTTGAGGGGTGGGACGTGATTGGGCGGTTCGGTGGGGCGCGGCTGTCGGATTTCCTCAACCTGATTGGGGCGGATACGTCGGCACGATTCTTGACGGTGACTTGCGCCGACGACTATTACGAATCGCTGGATATGGCGACGGCTCTGCATCCGCAGACGCTGCTTTGTTATGAGATGTACGATCAGCCGCTGACGCGGAAGCATGGGGCGCCGCTGCGGCTTAACATTCCGACGAAAGTTGGGTACAAGCAGGCGAAGTATCTGACAGATATGAAGGTGACCAACGTTCTGGAGAAGGTTGGGTATTGGGAAGATCAGGGGTATTCGGAGTTTTATGGGTTGTGAGAATTCGCGCAGGCGGCAGGTTAGCGAAAATTGCGGGAGTTTTCTTAGCGTTGGGAGTGGCGGCGAGACGCCGCCACGACAGCCGCCGAGACGGCGGCGCTACTGGGAGGCTGCATGAGCGGTGCTGTGGTTGAGATCACGCGCACGAAGGGCGAAGAGACTGAGACGGTGGGACGCGCGGTGTATGAACATCCGCTGGTGGTGCGGCTGTGCCACTGGGTGAATGCGATTTCTTTGTTTGTGATGGTGGGGAGCGGGCTGCAGATTTTTCGGGCGTTTCCGAGTTTTGGCGCGAAAATTCCGCAGAAGGATTTGTTGAACTGGCCGAAATCGTTTGCCATCGGGGGATGGCTGGGCGGAGCGCTGCAGTGGCATCTGACGTTCATGTGGATTTACATCGCGACCGGAATAATTTATCTCGGGTATCAGATTTTCAGTGGGAATTACCGGCAGGTTTTGTTTACCCGTCGGGATATTCCTGGGGTGTGGCCGATGGTGAAGCATTATTTCTTTTTTGGCCCGAAGCCCGCGCTGCGCGAGGCTTATAACCCGCTGCAGAAGCAGGCTTACACCAGTGCGATCGGGCTGGGCGTGCTGTCGGTGCTGACTGGGCTGGCGGTGTGGAAGCCGGTGCAGTTTTCATGGCTGGCGTGGCTGATGGGAGGATTTCATTGGGCGCGGTTGTGGCATTTTATGACGATGTGGGGGATTTTGGCGTTTGTGTTCGGGCATCTGGTGATGGTGCTGCTGCATGGGTGGAATAATTTTGTTTCCATGCTGACGGGGTGGAAGAAGGATCCGGAGTATTGAGGCGAGGTGGGCCCTCGGGGGCTAAAGCCCCAATAGGCTTGGATCGCTATCGCGGCCCTGAAGGGCCGCTCTTCCACGGTAGCGTATACGACGGTAGCGTATACGTCTGTGCCCTTTTTCCGAAGCTTCTGAAGCCATGTCCTGCCGAGACGATTTGTGGGATCGCTTGTTGCGGGATCGCGTGTAGAGCAGCGTACTGACTTTGCAACCGGGAACAAGAATGGCTTCGAACATCGTCGTGAATAATCCGGAGCAGGCGGGCGCGACGCGTGAGCGGGATTTGATTGCGCGGGTGCAGCGCGGGCAGAACGAATTGTTCTATGAGCTGGTGCGGCCTTATGAGCGGCGAGTGTACGCGGCGGCGCTGGCGATTTTGCGCAACGAATCCGACGCCGAGGATGCCGCGCAGGAGGCGATGCTGAAGGCGTTTGCCAACATCCAGCAATTTCGGGCGGAGGCGCGGTTCAGCACGTGGTTGATTCAGATTACGGTGAATGAGGCGCTGATGCGGCGGCGAAGGGAGCGAACGGTGGTGATGGAAGGCATCGACGACCGGCGTGAAGAAGAAAGCGAGTACGCGCCGCGGGACTTCGCGGACTGGCGCGAGATTCCATCCGAGGCGCTGGAACGTAAAGAAGTGCGGCAGCGCCTGGCTGAGGCGCTGGCAACGCTCGACCGCAAATATCGCGAAGTCTTCGTGCTGCGCGATATGGAACAACTGAATATTCAGGAGACGGCGGAGGCGCTGGGAATTTCAGTGGCTTCGGTGAAGACGCGGCTGCTGCGGGCACGCTTGATGTTGCGCGATCTGCTGGCCGCTGGATGGGAGCAGGGCTGGTTCAGCCGGCTGCCGTTCGAGAAGGGAAACAAGCCATGGTGAACTCGAAGGACGACAAGAACGCGGTGAACTGCGAACAGGTGTGGCAGGAGATTTCGAACTATATCGAGGGTGACGTTGACGCCGGGCTGCGGGCCGCGATGGGCGCGCATTTTCGGACGTGCCAACACTGTGCGTCCGTGCTGGAAGGAGCCCGCAATGTGATTGCGCTGTATTCCGACGAGCGCATGATTGATGAGCTGGCGATCGCGGTGCCTGCGGGATTTGGCCACAGGCTGGAAAAGCGCCTGGCGCAGACCGCGCGGGTGAGTGGCGGGTCGCGGTGGTCTTCGCTCTCAGCGTGGCTGATTCCCTTGGCGGCGCTTTTGTTGTTCGCGGGGGGATTACGGGTGGCGAATTCTTTGACGGGACCTGAGCTGAAATCGGAACACGCGCAGCCGGGGCACGGAATCCCTCCGGATATGCTCGTGGTGGTTACAGCCGATGCCAAGGTTTTTCATGTGGCCGGCTGCGGAGTGATTCATAACAAAGAGACGCAACGAACTATGACTGCGAAAGAGGCGATGCAGCAGGGGTACGTTCCGTGCCTGCGCTGCCTGCGGCAATATCTACAAACGGCGACGGCGGGGCATGTGGCGCTGGAGTCGGAGGCCGAAGCGGACTTGGATGGCGACGAGGACGTGCGCGGCGGGCGGTGAGTCGGACGGGGAGGGGTTGACAGGGTCGGAAAACGAGTTGGCGCGGGCTTGGTTGCCCGCGCCTTGATTCGTTTTTGGGACGGGGCTAGTTGGGCTTCATCTGATCGTTCTTCATGCTGTCGTCTTTCTTCATATCGTCTTTCTTCATGTCGTCTTTCATGCTGTCTTTCTTCATGTCGTCCTTTTTCATCGCGTCTTTCTTGGCGGCCTTCTTGCTTTTCTTGTCTTTCTTCATCTGATCTTTGTTCATGGTGTCCTGCTTGGCGTCGTCTTTTTTCATGTCGTCCTGCTTCATCTGGTCTTGCGCGAAGGCAGACAGGGAAGCGGTCAGGACACACGCGAGCATCAAACTGCTGAAAATCTTTTTCATAGTCTCTCCTTGAAATGTGATTCGATTTGCGCCAACAGCCGTTTCTTACGTGCGGGCTGAGATGGGATGAGCGGCAATGAGAGGAAGTTACAGGGCGGGACAAAAAACGTTTAAACACAGGGGGCACAGGGGTTCACAGAGGGGAAACCTAACTCCTAACAGGCCAGTTGATCGCGGGTGATTTTCAGGCCGGGCAGATTTCCGAGGACTGTGACGGCGACCGATTCGGTTTTGAAGAATTCGTTGGCCAGGTCGGTGAGGTCTTCGGCGGTGACGGCTTCGATTTTTTCGATGAGTTCGTCGAGGTCGTAGAAGCGGTCGAAATACATTTCCTGGCGGGCGAGATTCGACATGCGGGCGGTGCTCGACTCGAGGGAGAGCATCAGGCTGCCTTTGAGCTGGGCTTTGGAGCGCTTCAATTCTTCTTCGGGGACGGGCGTTGATTTCAGGTTGTGGAATTCGTTGACTACTGATTGCACGACTTTCGAGGCCGACGCTAGCGAGGTGCCGGCGTAAACGGCGAGGCATCCGGTGTCGCGATAGGGGTTGAGGTCGCTGTAGATGGAGTAGGCCAGGCCCTGGCGCTCGCGGATGTTCTGGAAGAGGCGGGAACTCATGCCTCCGCCGAGCAGGGTGTTGAGGATGTAGCCGGCGTGGCGTTTTTCGTGGGCGATGGGATGCGCGGGCACGCCGAGGCAGAGCTGAACTTGCTCGAGCGCTTTTTTGTTTCGAAGAATGATGCGGGAGACGATTTTGGGCGCCGAGGAATGGAAGCCGTTTCCGTTCTTGATCGGCTTCATGTGCTCGAAGGCTTTGGTGACCAGTTCGACGAAGCGGTCGTGATCGAGATTGCCGGCGGCGGAGACGATGATGTTGCCGGGAGCGAAGCGGTGGGCGTAGGCGTCAACCACCGGCGCGCGCTCGAAACGTTTTACGGTGTCTTTGGTGCCCAAGATCGGCTTGCCGAGGGGATGATCTTTCCAGAAATTCTGGGTGAAGATTTCGTGGACGAGGTAGTCGGGATTGTCTTCGTCCATTTTAATTTCTTCGAGGATCACGCCGCGTTCGCGGGCGATGTCGGCGGCGTCGAAGGTAGGATTCAGAACTAAATCACTGAGAATGTCGAGCGCGGTGGGGACGTGCTCGTCGAGCACCTTGACATTGAAGCAGATGCATTCCTTGGCGGTGAAGGCGTCCATGTTGCCGCCGATGGAGTCGACCTGGCGGGCGATTTCCTCGGCGGTGCGGTGCTTGGTGCCTTTGAAGACCATGTGTTCGAGGAAGTGCGAAATGCCGTTCCATTCGGCGTCTTCGTCGCGGGAACCGGTCTGCAGCCAGATTCCGATGGAGGCGGAGCGGATGTGCTGCATCTGCTCGGTGATGACGGTCAGGCCGTTGGGCAATTTCTGGCGACGAATGTTGCGGACTTCTTTGGGCATGGCTTTCTGCACTTAGATACGACTTAACACGAATACGATTCGTTCAAATTCCAATGAGGACAACTGCCTACACTGTCCCAAACCCGATTCGCTACCAGCTCAAGCCGTGCCGGGCCGGTCAATTTGGGATTTCCCAACGGAACGAGTCAGGATGAAGAAGTTTAGGATCAATATCAGAGTGAAGATGACGGAATTTCCGACGGCGCGAAATCTCACATCAGAAAGACGCCCTGCAAGGTTCCGGGAGTGTATCGCCTGCACTGCCTCAGGGGTCTTCGCGTCGGCCAAATCGGTTGTATAAATCGTCGCCGCACTAACAAGCGCCGTACTGTCGTGCCAGAAGACGTAGAATTGGCCCCATAGAAAAAAGATCGACACGGTGACCAACACTACAAGGCTAAGTCTAGGTTTCATCGAGCCCCTTCTGTTTCTCGTAAACCCTGGGAAATGAGTTGGAGAACTGTCATTACCATTCTGACATAGGGGCGGTGGGTGTGCGAGAATAGTTTAGTTATTTAGAATCAGCAGGTTAAGTGGATTGGAGCTATGACGGACCGGTTACAAGTCGAACTCCTCGGGATGGATCGGGTCGAGCTGGAGTCGCTGGTCGAGAGCGTGGGCGAGCGGGGATATCGCGCTAAGCAGCTTCTCGAAGCTGTCTACCGGCAGCGGGTGCAGTCGATTGAGGAGATCTCGACTCTGTCGCAGGAGTTGCGGGCACGGTTGGCGGAGAAGGGCGTCTCGGTGGGATGGCCGCGGATCGAGCAGCGGTTTGTTTCTGTGGATGGGACGGTGCGGTATTTGATTGGGTTTGGGGATGGGCAGACTGTGGAGACGGTGTGGATGCCGGAAGGGGATGGTGGGGAAGCGGGGGATGGATCCGAGGCTGGGGAGCTGGCCGAAAGATTTGTAGCACAGGAACAGAGTCCTCGACCAAGACAGGGGCAGAATCTGGGGCGGTCGACGATTTGCATTTCGAGCCAGGTGGGGTGTGCGGTGGATTGCCAGTTTTGTTTGACGGCGCTGCTGGGCGTGAAGCGGAATCTGACGGCGGGCGAGATTGTTGGGCAAGTTTGCGCGGTGCTGAAGGATCAGAAGGTTTCGCCGCCGGAGGATCGCATCAATCTGGTGTTCATGGGGATGGGTGAGCCGTTTTTGAATTACGACAACTTCATCAAGGCGGCGCGGTTGCTGGTGGAGGAAGTGGGGATTGCGGAGCGACGGATGACGGTATCGACGGCGGGGATTGTGCCGCGCATCCACGATTTTGGGGTAGAAAAAATTCGTCCGAAGCTGGCGATTTCTCTGAATGCTTCGAATGATGAGATGCGCACGCGGCTGATGCCGCTGAACAAGAAATGGAATTTGGAGATGCTGCTGGGAGCGGCGCGGGCGTATCCGCTGCGGCCGCGAGAATGGATTACGTTTGAATATGTGTTGCTGGGCAGCGTGAACGACGGGCCGGAGAACGCGAAGGAAGTGGTGGAGTTGCTGCGCGGGATGAAGTGCAAGGTGAATCTGATTGCGCTGAATCCGGGGCCGGGAATTGAGTTTACGACTCCGGAGGCGGAGCGGGTCGCTGCGTTTCAAACGATTCTGCGGGAGAGTGGGGTGCCTGCGTTTGTGCGGCGGCCGCGAGGGCGGGATATTTATGCTGCCTGCGGACAGCTCAAGCGTACGGTTGAGATTGCCACATCACCGGCACCGTAGAAGTTTTCGGTTTCGATGTAGCTGATTCGGTGATGGGAAGTTCCACGCGCAGCAGCATGGCGCCATCTTCGCCACGCTCGCATAGGATTTGACCGCGATGTTCCTGCAGGATCCCTTGACATGCGCTCAGGCCGAGGCCGTCTTCAGGATCCATTGAATTGGAGGCCAGCCCGGCGGGAGACATAGGTTCAGTGGCGATTTGAAGAACCGCCATGCATTCGTGCTGCTCGGTGCTGACGGTCAGGACCCGGCCGCCACGTTCGTCGAGCAGGTGCAAGCTGTTGGCGACGAGTTGCAGGCAAACCTGAAACAACTGATTGGAATCCCCCAAGACCTTGGGCAGCGTGGGATCGAACTGGGTGTTGATTTTGATGCCGAGAGGTTCCCACTGGGATTGCGTCAACTTCACAGCAGTGCGTGCCAGGGTGTTGAGATCGACCGGACCCTTGGGCGCGGGCGCTTGCCGGGCAAAGCTGATAAGACTGGCGACCAGAGATTTGGTGCGTCGAACATGCTGACCGATCCTGGCGGCCAGGGGATGCTGCTCGGCGCTGAGCGGGGTGCTGAGGAGCATGTCGGAGTAACCCAGCATGGCGGTGATGGGGTTGTTGAGTTCGTGGGCGGCGCCGCCGACCAGTTGACCGATGGAAGCCAGCTTTTCCGACTGCAGGATCTGGGCCTGTAAGCGATTGAGGCTGTCAAAGGATTGCCGCGAATGATCGAGCAGGCGGATCAGTTCGCGATCCAGCAGGTGTTGGCGCACGAAGATCATCAGACCCATGAAGAATGCGGCGACTAGGGTCAGGGTAAGGCGAAACACGCGGACCCGAGCCGGGACCGCATTATCGGAGAGGGCCCAGGCGGCGAACAGGGGCAGGGAAAAGACCGCAATCATGCTGCAGCGGGCCACCCACACGCCGTAGAGCGTGGAAACCTCGCGGGTATCGGCGGCTGGCTTCTCCGCTTTGGAGCGCAGGCCAATCCAGGTGAGCCATGCCATGGAGGCCACCATGGGAATATCGTAAAGGCTGCCGCTGTAATAGGCTTTCCGGGCGATGGCCCAGTTGGCCACGGTGGAACTGGAGGCGTAGCAGAGGCTCATGCCAAACAAACCGGCGTAGAGATTTCTCCATTTGCCTTTGCTGCCGACCCAACATGTAAACAGGCCGAGCAGGAAGGCGACTTCCTCGGAGACATAGACAGCATTCAGATGGCGGTTATAAGCGGCCACGTCGGCCACGACGTATTGCCAGGGGATGACGAGCAATACGTAAAGATAGAACCACCACAGCAGCAGAAGAGCGAAATCAAGCCGCCCCACGCGGGCGGAATATTCGTCTCGAGGGACATGAGGACGGACAGCCAAAGCGGCCATCAAAGGAACAATGTGCAGAAAAAGGATAACGTCGCCGGCGAAAAGGTCGGGTACGTCCGTGCGCAGAATGACTTCGTAATAGGTCCAGAGCAGTTGATAGATCAGCCACAAGGAAACGCCAAAAGTGATGAGAGACCAGAAGAGGCGGATGCGTCCTTGCGAGCGTAACGCCAGTGGGACGAAGGCGGCCGCACCGGAGACTAACAGGAAACACTGGACGATATCGCTGAAGGCGGTAAGCTGGAAAGATCGAGGGAGCACGAGGGCAGCGAGAACAAAGGCTGCCAACAAGCCTCCGACGGCCGCCAACCACGCTCTGGAACGCTGGCTCAAGACACTCCTCTGGAGTCATACTAAACCGGAATATGGAGCAACTTTGGTTACTGTAGTAACCTAAACAGCGGGGTCGAGGCCAGCCGCCGGATCGGGCCGGTGGGCAGTACTCCAGACTCTCACTTGTGGGTAAGCTTTTCTTATTCAATAATATGCAGCGCAGCCGCCACGCTCGTGGAGATGCCATCGATTGAATCCTCGCGTTGAGCGCTACCGGCATTCCTGGAGATTGAGAATTCCCGCCGATCCGGGCGAGACGCGCCGGATTGAGCGGTGGCTGGCGACTGCCCGCGTGTTTCTGGCGGTGTCGACGTTGGTGGCCATCCGCATGGATCCCACGGAACTGGGGAATTCGTGGGCGGCGTACGGGTTGTTCGTGTTTTATCTGGCGAACGGCATCCTCATTCTGATGCTGCTGCGGCGACGGCAGGAATCGACCGCTGGGTTTCGTCTGCTGGTGCATGCCGGGGATGTGGCTTGGCCAGCCCTCATTTCAATTTTCGCGGAAGGACCCAGGACGCCGTTTTTCCTTTTCTTTTTCTTCGTGCTGGCGGCGGCAGCCTACCGCTGGGGGCTTTGGGAAACGTTGGGCACGGCTGCGGCCGAGGTCGCGCTGCTGTGGATCGAGAGTTTCGTTCTGATTCACCTTTGGCTGGGTCCCAGCGGTTCGGCGAAGTGGCGGGCCTTGCTTGGCCTGCGAGTGAATGCGGGAACCTTTGAACCGCAACGGCTCTTCATGCTGTCGATCTACCTCCTGGTGATGGGTTTGCTGCTGGGCTATCTGGCGGAGCAGCAGAAGCATCTGCGGGCGGAGAAAGCAGTCGTGACCGGGACGCTATCGAGGGTGCGGGTGGAAGTTGGGCTGACGAGGACGATCGAGCAGATTTTCCACGAGGCCATGTCGATGTATGGGGCGTCGCGAGTCGTGGTCGCATCGCAGGAATCCCACAGCCATCGCGTCTTCGTGGGAGAGTTGAACCGGGCGAACGGGAGTGGGCCGTCGGAATTCCACTGGCTGGAATCCCGCTCACGAGACGCGAAGACGTATCTGGACGATTTTCCAGGAGACGTGTGTTACGCCTCGATCGATGGGGATCGGTGGACGACGCTGGCTCTGGATGACGGCGGGCACACGGTGCCGGTGGCAAACCTGGCGCCCATGTCCCAACTGCGGGACGTGCAGAAGTTTGACTCACTGGTTACGGTGGCGTTTCTTTTTGGCAGTGAATGGCGAGGCCGGGTATTCCTGTTCAACCCGTCTTGGCGCGGTGAGAAGCAGGAGGAACTGCGCTTTCTGCTGGATCTGGTGCATCAGGTGGGGCCGGCGGTTTATAACGTGTACCTGCTGCATCGCTTGCGGCGGCGCGCGGGAGCGGCGGAGCGGGCGCGGTTCGCGCGGGAATTGCACGATGGGGCGGTGCAGTCGCTGATCGCGGTGGAAATGCAGGTCGACGTGCTGCGACGGCAAGCCGACGCCGGCAAACCGATTGGCTCGGAACTGGGCCGCATCCAGGGACTGCTGCGTGAGGAAGTGCTCAAGTTGCGGGAACTGATGCAGCAGATGAAAGCCATCGACGTGGATGCGCAGCGTCTGCTCGGAGTTTTAAACGACACGGTCGAACGCTTTCAGAGGGAGACTGGGATCAGCGCGCGATTTGTCACCGACCTCGAGACTCTGGACATGCCGCAACGGGTTTGCCGGGAAATCCTGCGGATTGTGCAGGAAGGGCTGGTCAATGTGAGGAAACACAGCGGGGCGCGCCACGCGCTGGTGCGTCTGGGAGCGAGCCAGGAAAAGTGGAGCCTGACCCTGGAGGACGATGGGAAAGGGTTTGCCTTCGCGGGCCGTTACAATCAGGACCAGATGGAAGAAGCGGGCAAGGGCCCTATGATCATAAAGGAACGGGTACGTTTGATTGCCGGGGAACTCACGGTAGAATCGAATCCCGGACAGGGAACGCGCCTGGAAATCGTCGTACCCCGGAACGAGGAAGTGCCTCATGAATTTTAGAAAAGCGCAGCCTGTGCGTCTTGTGATTGCCGACGACCACCCGATTTTCCGCGACGGTCTGCGGCGGTTGCTGGAGGCAGAGGCCGACCTGAAGGTTCTAGGCGAAGCATCGGACGGAGCCGAGGCGGTGAAGCTGGCGAAGCAATTGAAGCCCGACATTCTGCTGCTGGATCTGGCGATGCCCAAGCATCCAGGCCTGGAAGCCTTGCGGGAGCTGAGTATGCCCGCGAATGCGACTCCGGTGCGAGTGATTCTGCTGACGGCGGCGGCGGAGAAGAGCCAGATCGTGGAGGCGCTGCAACTGGGTGCCCGCGGAGTCGTGCTGAAAGACTCGGCAACGCAGTTGTTGCTCAAGGCGATTCACACGGTGATGGAGGGCGAATACTGGGTGGGGCGGGAGAGCGTCTCAAACCTGGTGCAGTACCTGCGGACGCTGATGCAGTCTTCGCATGACGAAGCGCGGCAAAGGAAATTTGGCCTGACGCCGCGCGAACTGGAAATTGTATCCGCCGTGGTGGCCGGGTACTCCAATAAGGAGATAGCCGAGTATTTCAAGATCAGCGAAGATACGGTGAAGCACCATCTCAGCAATATCTTTGACAAACTGGGGGTTTCAACCCGTCTGGAACTGGCATTGTTTGCGGTAAATCAGGCCCTGCCTCTAAAGAGTATTACTTAAGGGAATTACTTTAAGGATATTACCTGAGCGAAATCATCCGCCTGAGGGGTTAAAGTCTGGTGGCACTTAAGTGCCATTGGCGCGAGCGGGTGCGAATATTACAATTTTGCTTACAGACGAGCCCAGCAAAACTGCCCGGTAGGCAGGTGTGACCGTAATGCCCCGGTCTTATGGGGTAGGAGTGCACAGAAGCGAGAAAGAGGAGCCCCGTGGCAAAGCGTTTACAGCAACTCTGGAGCGACGAGAGCGGACAAGACATTGCGGAATACGCGGTCATGTTGGCGGTGATTCTGGTGATCGTCGTGGGCACGATTCGACTCATCGGGTCGAATGCCAACAACGTGTTTTCGCAGGTCGGCAGCGCGATCCAGTAAGCGGCCATCCTAGCCAGTCTGCGGCCGGCCATCTGTGACCGGCTTCTGAACAAGTCCGTAACCAATCTGCGACGCTGGGCGGCACTTGCGATTTAGCGAGCCCGGCATCCTGCCGCGAGAGCGCAAGGCTTGGATTGCCCCCTCAGTATTCCCGATCCATTAATTCGGACTCCAATTATTTTTGCTGGGTTTGTGAAGGTGACCCTGTGGTGAGGGCAACTTTCTCTGCGCCGCCGGTCGACAACCGAGTGAGGTAGGGGAAGAACGGAGTGATCTCGAACTCCATTTTCTCGCGCGCTGAGGTCAGTGCCACGGGCTTGGCCTTGGAGAGTTCGACCTGATCGGTCCAGGGATCGACCTTGATGCGTCCGCCCAAGGGCAGAGCCGCGATCTGATCAAGACGCTTTTCGTCGAGCGTAGGGGCGGAGGCCAACAGGCTCGACATGCGGACGTTGTTCTTGCCACCGCCGAAGCTGTTTCCCAGGTGAGGGCGAATGAGGTGCGGCAGGTCCGGCCCCTTCTCCTGCAATGCCTTCAGAAACAAACCGGCATTTCCCAGTTTGTCCTTGTACGGAGAGTTCTTCAGAAGTGCCAGGGCCTTGGTATCGGCTGCTTCCTCCTCGCCCGCGGTGTGCTTGAAGTCGAGGCGCTGGAAGGACTCTTCGTCGGGAAAGAAAAGCTTGTCATTGAAGGCCAGCTTGGTGTCGAAGTGATGCCCCAGGACGATGTGGCTGAGTTCATGGGCGAGCACCATGGCGAGGGAAGCCTCGTCGGGAAGAACGTCGAGCAGGCCGCGACTAATGACGATGGTGTGTCCGATGGTGAACGACTCGAGGGGAGAGGTCAAGAGAATGCGGCAGTTAATGTCTCCCTGCAGGTCGATGTTATTGGTGACCAGCAGATTGTTGACCACGGTGGCGAGGATCTTATCGACTTCCCCGGGAGGAGCGAGCAATCCAATCTTCTGCAAACGATCGATGGCGTTTTCTTCCGCCTGTTTTTCCCACATGCGCTCGGCGACAACAGGAGTGGCATCGGCAGCAGCGGCGCTCTGATCGTTTATCGATTGAGGAGAATCGATCAGAATCTGGGTGAACTCCTCGTTCTTGCTTAGACCCTTCAGGTCATAACCCCAAAGACGGGTCTGCGCTTTGAAGTGTAGAGTCTTGGTGAGTCCGGTTTTGAGGTTCGATTCTTCGGTGTAGACATAGGCGGGCAGCCACATGCCCGGGCGCATGTTCAGGCGCCAACTGTCGAAGTGAAAGAAGAAATTGATTTTGGGCTGAGGATAGTAGCTGCCATTGAAGCGGACAATGTTGTAATCCTGGTCTTCGACCCAGATCCGGCCCAAGAAACGGGACGACTTCTGGCCTTCTTTGGGCTGGAGATCGATGACGAGGCAGCGGATCTCTCCCAGAAATTCGCGGCGCACGAAGGTGAAGGTATAAAACTTTTTCTGGAAATCGGTGTCGAGCACCACCATCTGGGCGAAGCCCAAGGGAAGGTAGTGGAGGGAGTAAAGTCCAGTCAACTTGGCGACCATGCGATGACCGAAGCCGGGTTGGCCTACGAAAGAAGTGTCTTCCGGGCCATCGGACATGTCGAGGCGGCCGAGAAAGTACTGGTCCTTGACGGGCGTAGTGTTGCCATCCTTGTCGCTCTTCAGGTCCTGCAGATAAGTTTCGACCAACGGATGCATGTGACGCATCTGCGCCATGAAGAGATGCTCGTGCTGCACCACGCGATCCAGCACATCGTTGAGCGTAACTGCGGAAGGAGGCGGCGAGTCGGGAGTTTGAGTGGGCGCCGCCGCGGGCGCGCTCGAGGGGGCAGTCGAAGGCGCGGTTGCGGAATTCAAGGCTGGCTGTGGCACAGCCGGCTGTGCCGCGGAAGGCGCAGGAGTTTGGGCGCTGGCGACGAGGACAGATGCCGACAAAATTAGAATCAGCACCGAAACTGAACGAACCATCTGCATAAGAACCTTCTGAGAGTCGATCACGCTAACTGAAAAATGATGTGTACAACGGCCGTTGAGTCCGAAGGCTGGCCGTCTTTTAGTTCGGGCTTGAAGCGGATCTGCTGAGCGGCGCGTACCGCCGCATCGTCCAGTCCATAGCCTAGTCCGCGAACAATTCTCAATACGCGTATCTTGCCGGTCGCTTCAAACACGGCCTCGATCAGCACCTCTCCCTCGATGTGCTTGGCGCGGGCTTCTTGAGTGTAGATCGGTTTCTCCTTGGAAAGGATTTCCACGGGAACAATTTTTGCCGCCGTTTGTGCTGCCGGTCGCGACTGTACAGTCGCAGGAGCGGGAACGTCGGCATCGCCGAATCCCGCGGAGCGAACCGCGCCTTGCGACGAAGCGTGTGCGTCGCCGGTGGCCACACCATTGCCGAATCCCGTGCTGGCGACCACGCCGCGAGCGCCCTTGGCGCCGCCCGTGCCGTTGCCATAGCCCGGTCCGGAGGGCATATCAAATCCACCAGCCGGGGCGATGTTGACGGCCTGGGTCTGAGTGGTTCTTGCGGGCACGCCGTTGGGATCGCCGAAGCCGCCAGTCTGCACTTTTTCCGGAGCGCTCCGAATGGTCTGCGCGGCCGAGCTTCCGGTCGAAAAGCTGTTGAGCACGACCGGCGGCTTGGGAATCGCTGGAGCCTTCGAGGGCGGCAGTGGATCGAGTTTCTTTGCGGCAAGCTTCAGGTCAGGAGCGGGGGTATCTTCTTTTGCTTTGGGGCGCGGCTGGGGCGCGGGCAAGCGCAGCGCGGCTGGTGGAGGGTCGAGTGCAGCCACGACCACCGGCCGCGGAAGCTGGCGCTGGGGCGCGTGATTCACCGGTTGCGGAGCTGGGACCAGTGCGATGTGGTAGTCCTTGGCCGGAGTCTCAAGAATTTCCGGATGAAGCACCGGAATCCAGACCAGAATCGCGATGACTACTGCCTGAACGCCGTAGCTCAGCAGAAGCTCGGACCATGGCGTCTTCCACTGCGGAAGCGGCGAGAACAGGTCTGATTCGATCGACGGCGAAGCCATATCAATTCTTATGATGCAAATGTCTCAAACACTGGATGTAGCGTAAAAGTTTTCCTGCCTTGCCGAACGCTTGGAACCTGGGAAGGCAGGGGTAAGTAAAGTGTACTATCCCTTCTTGCAATATGCACGGCAGAGGCCATTTGGCGGAGCCGTGGATGGGAAGTAACCCACTGGGTTTCAATGTTTTACGAGCCTGAGCCGACAACCGGGTGCGCCCGGGAAGCGGGGCCATGCAAAAAACTACACCCCGGGAGGATAGATTTCCCTCGGGTGTTGCCGTTCCCTGATTCGGCGCCAGCAGTTCACTGGAAAAACCAAGATGAAAACCTCAGGGCTATAAAGCCCTTGCAGAAACAAAGGCCTTATCGCAGCGCTGAACGCGCTGCGCCACCCCAACGCGAGTGTTTCAAGCACGACTGTTCAGCAGTGCACGATCTTGCTGCTCTGAATCCCCCGGGTAGCGTTGCGGGTATCGACAACCAACTGGGACTCCTGCACGATGTATCGATAGTCGTAATCGGAGTGGTCGGTAACGATGACGACACAGTCGTATTGACCCAGATTTTTCAGCTCCGCGCATTTCATCTGCAGATCGTATTTGCGGCCCTTGCCAATGAAGGGGAAGAAGGGATCGTGGTAGCTGACCTGGGCTCCGTCCTTTTGCAAGAGTTCGATGATGGTGAGCGCGGGCGACTCGCGTAAATCGTCGATGTCTTTCTTGTAGGCGACGCCGAGGATGAGAACGCGGGCGCCATTGACCGGCTTTTTGTGGCCGTTCAGAGCGTGGCCGACAGAGGAGAGAACGTGGTAGGGCATGTTGTTGTTGATCTCTCCGGCGAGTTCGATGAAGCGGGTGCGGAAATCAAACTCTTTGGCCTTCCACGAAAGATAAAAGGGATCGATGGGAATGCAATGTCCGCCGAGGCCCGGGCCGGGATAGAAGGGATGAAAGCCGAAAGGCTTGGTGGAGGCGGCTGCGATGACCTCCCAGATGTCGATGTCCATGCGCAGACACAAGAGTTTGAGTTCGTTGACCAGGGCAATATTGACGCAGCGGTAAATGTTCTCCAGCAATTTGGTCATCTCGGCTGCGGCCGGGGACGAGACCGGAACAGTTTTGTTGAAGATGGCGCCGTAAAGGGAGCCGGCGATTTCCGAGGCCAGCGGATTTAATCCACCGACGACTTTCGGAATGTCGCGGCGGGCGACGGTGGTGTTGCCGGGATCTTCGCGTTCGGGTGAAAACGCTACCAGAAATTCCTTTCCCGTCAGGGCTTGATTGCGAGCGGCTTTGAGACCGGCAAGGTTTTCTTTTTCGAGGATGGGGATCATCACTTCTTCGGTGGTGCCGGGATAGGTCGTACTCTCAAGAACGACGAGCTGTCCGGCGCGCAAGTGAGGAGCGATGGAATGAGTGGTGTCGGTGATGTAGCTGAGGTCGGGCTCGTGATATTCATTCAGCGGGGTGGGGACGCAGATGATGATGGCGTCCATAGCGGTGAGCTTGGAATAATCGGCGGTGGCGGAAAATCCATGCTTCTGGGCGGCTTGGATTTCCTCCGGCGTGATGCGGTAGATGTAGGAGCCGCCTTTGGCCAGGGTGTCGATCTTGCGGGCATCGATGTCGAAGCCGGTTACCTGAAACCTCTGTTCGCTGTACAACAGAGCCAGCGGAAGGCCAACGTATCCCAGGCCGATGATGCCGATGCGGGCCTGGTGCTGCTGAATTCTGGTTTTGAGTTGATCAAAAGAGTTATTTACGGCAGAGTCGTTGGTCATGGATTTTTCCGGAATGAATTGGGATGATCGATGGGCAGCATGAAAGCGTTTTGATTTTAGCATGCTGAAGCAGGACAGCGTTTCGGAGGGCGCGGTCGATGGCACGGGCCCGGGAAAGCGTCAGCGTGCGATCCAGGGTCGTTCTGGAGGCCGATTGACGGAATCTTTGAGCAGAAGAAAACGCGTGGTGACGCTAGCGGCTGTCGTTGGACTGTCCGCGCTGCTGGTGTTGTTCGCGCTGCATGCGGGCGGGTTGCTGGTGGTGGACGAGCCGCAGCCGTCGGACGTGATTTTAGTTCTGGCGGGCGAGACGGATCGCCGTCCGGCGCGTGCACTGCAATTACTGGATCAGGGCTATGGGCGCCGAGTGCTGATCGATGTTCCGGCGGCGGCAAAGGTCTATGGGTTCACGCAAGTTCAGTTGGCCTCACAGTACATCCGTACTCTACCTCAGGCCGCCTCAGTCGCCATCTGTCCGATTGACGGACTCTCCACCCGAGACGAATCGCGTGAGGTGGCGCGATGCCTGGCGAATCAAGAGGGAAACCGGATTCTGATTGTCACCTCGGAGTTCCATACCCGGCGTGCACTGAGCATCTTCCGTCACGAAGTTCGTGGAAAGTCGTTCTCGGTGGCTGTGGCTCGGGACGACACCCAGTTCGGAACCCGCTGGTGGACTCACCGACAGTGGGCGAAGACGTGCCTGGATGAATGGCTGCGGCTGTTGTGGTGGAGCGCGCTGGAGCGATGGCGATGAGCAGAATCGCCTGTCCAGAGCGGAAAGCGCCGGGATCGGCAGATAAGTTTTCCACTGGAAAACGGTTTTTCGAGCACAAAAGGCATTGACGGACAACAATCTAGGAGGATACGATTCGATGAACGGTCACCTAGCTAGTTAACAACGGGGTGGGGATGAGCATGTCTACTTTCCGCGGGATGGCAAGTTGTGTGCCAGAGCCTTTCGGATTTCCATCACCCAAGTTCATCTCCGAAGGATGGAAGTGCTTGCGATGATGAGGGCTTTGAACTTGAAGATCCTGAGCTGCCTGATGGTCATGATTTTTCCGGCTGCGTTGTTTGCCGCGGACCAACCTGCTGCCATGCTTTACAGCCATGGAACCGCATTGCTCAATGGCAACAGCATCGCAAGATCGTCGGCTATCTTTTCCGGCGACTTGGTGCAGACGAATCCGGACTCTGTTGCCAACATCAATGCTACAGGTTCAAGTGTCCTGGTTCTGAATGACTCGCTGATTCAGTATGAGGGCAGCACTGTCAGGTTGGAGCATGGAGGTATAACCATATCGACTTCGAAATCGCTGGCGACTCGCGCTGGCGATGTCACCGTCTCACCGACCGCTGGTGTTTGGACCGAATTTGAAGTCAGAGATGTCGATGGTAAGGTCCAGATCGCGGCGCGAAAGGGCGACCTGACCATCAGCGATGACAGCGGGACCACTACACTGGCACAAGGTCAGCAGACCACTCGAGATGAATCACAGTCGGAGACCGACAACAAGACCGACAACCAGAAGAGGAAGAAGAGAGAGAAGAGGGTAGCTGGAGCCGTTCCTGGCGCAGCGGTAGGGATTTTCAACACTCCGGCGGCAGTCGGAATTGCCGGGGGACTTATTGTCGGTGGAACAGCGTGGGCGCTAAGCCAGACCGATGATCCGGTAAGTCCCATTAAGCCCCACTAAGCCCTGAACTCGTAGGGCATATCCGACAATGATGGTCGTCTTCGTCGATGCGCCCCCTCGTCCATCAAATCCCTGAAATGTGAAAATGACAAAGGGCGAGTCGCCATCGGCTCGCCCTTCTCTATTGAAGGACTTTCAGCGCTGCAGTGAACCCACCAGATCGTTCTTCATCAGGCTGACTTCCACTCGCCCTGTGCCAGTGTGCTTCGCCATGGTTCCATCTGCGCCAGTCACCAGCGAGTTGCCCATGCTCATCACGTAAATGCGGTAGACCGGGATCTGGTGGTTGAGCACCAGGTAACGCACCACCGAGTCCGCTATCTTCTGTGAGCTCGCAATCGCAGTCTGTCCGCGACCTGGAGCAAACCCGCGGATCTCGATGATGTAGCTTCGCTGGTCCTTCAGCGGAGCGGCCATCTCGTCGAGCGCATCCTTCGCCGCCTTGCTCAGAACGGTCTGGCCAGCACGGAAGCGAATTTCCGTTTGCCCGCTCCCTTTGTATTGATCGAGGCTCCCCACCATTTGTTCCGCCGTGGAAACCCGCGTCGCGACTTGGGGCGCCGCCGTCTGCGCCAGTTGCGCCTTGTTGCTGGCATCGGTCGCATGCTGGTCCGCCAGGCTGCTCTTCTCCGACGCCAACTGAATGCCTCGTTGCGCGCGCCCGTCCACATCCTTGATCGTCTTGCTGTTTTCTGAGGTTAACTCATCCAGTTCGTTGATGCGGTCCCGGATGGGCCCCACCTGTCGCTGCACGAACTTCTTGCTGGCAAACGGGTGCGTGACCAGACTCACCAAGTTGGGATCGTCGCCGTCCCAGAAATCCGTGGGAGTCGAGGGTGGGAGCGGTTCTCTCTCACTGGCGCTCGCGCTCTGCGAAGGGGAAGCAGTCGCTGCCGGCTTTGTATTTGAGTTCGAGTCGGTTTGCTGCGCGAACCCCGGAAGCGCAAACGCCGTGGACAACAGCAGCGTTATGAATATCTGATTCTTTTTCATTTTTTTACCTTTTTCCGAGTGCCACATGGGGGCTCGACTCACGCTGATGGCCGTCTGAGTGACCTTTAGATTGTGCCTCTGGCGGGCGAGACGCGCAAGGAAATCTTATTACACCCCTGCCAGCGTCTCCGCCCCAAACCCCGCACCCCGCAGGGGTTTTTACCGGAGTATGATAAGGGTTTGTAATCATATTCCATCCTTCAACCGTCACTCTGCGGGAGGAATTTAAATTCCTGAGAGTGGGTTCGTGCGTGTCTTACCGTGGTTGAGGATTGGACCTGTTATCCTAGGCGCAGTGTTCCATTAAGAAAAATCATTTCGAGTTGTCGGGACTGCTGTGTCGTGTCGGGCGCGAACTGTCTACCTGCTGTTGTGGCGAGCTATAGAAGTTCGGGTAAGAAATTTGGCGCTCCGGAAATCTGGGTATACGTTTCCGTTCAGAAGTGCCAGACAATGCCGCCGCCGACCAAAATATTGTGTTGGCGGCTCTTGCCCGTGTTCACATTCAGTTCCGCCACACCCGACCAGAAGTCTCGAGCTTCACCGCGCAGGCTGAAGTGCCCGAAGAGCTTCACATCGAGTCCCAACCCAGCCTGCAATACACCTGTGGCGTTCCCAGTGTTCGGGACACCGGCAGAATTTCCACTGAAATAACCGAACCCACCACCAAAACTGACCCATGGCGAGACTGCCACGTCGGGAAAAACATTCACTCGCGCCGAGGGCGTGACAAAGTAGGATCGGTAGCCTAAAAAGGGATTCGCGTACGTGTGCGAGTCCTCATCGGGGTTCACCACGAAGGGGACTTCCAGGGCCAAAGACCAGACGTCTGTTCCCATCACCCGCCGAGCATAATTCACTTCAAAGGTGAACCCTTTGCCAAATCGTAGGTCCGGGTCATAAGAGGGTGCGCCTTGGATCCCCTGATCACTGATGAAGGTGCGGCCAAGGATCCCCGACAATTCGTTCTTCTGTGCAGCGGCTGGTGTTACGAAGGTGCAAATGGCCAATAAAGCCGCGATGGTGAGGGGTTTCAAGTACATTTCTCCTCCTGCTATCTGTTCGTTGCTAAGCAAGTTTCCGCCGGGGCTTGCCAGCCTGTATTTTGTCGCGTCCTTCCGACCGCAGGTACGTCCGATGAACCATCGAATACGAAGGATCACCGCTATGTGGATAGGGGATTCGATTATACCGACCGCGCCAACGAGCCGCCATTGTCAGGCAGAGAGCGACGGCTTCCATTTTCTTCATCCTTGGGGGTTCGAGCTCGCCCCGGCTTGGGTAACTTAGCCAAAGGGGAAGCGGCCAATCCGCAAAGCATATAGAACACCGCAGCATTCGCCGGGATCTGCAAATTGAAATCCACGAAGCTGTGCAACAGAAGTCCGGTACACGCCAGCAAAGCGGCGAGAGAGACTGCCCCATCCCATTTGAATTCCCAACGGCGAGAGGTCGGCAGTCCGTGTTGGTACAGGCGCACGAGAAACCAAACCATCAGTCCGAAGCCGAGCAGGCCGGTCTCCACTAGCAGCTGTGCATAGTCGTTGTGCGCTTCATTTACGAACAGATTGGTATAGAAGCTGCGGTAACTGGGGTAAACAGTTGGAAAAGTTCCCAGACCCCATCCCCACACCGGCCGATGGGAAAACATTCTCAGGCAGTCCTTGGTGATATTCAGACGGATGCCAGGGCCCAGGTTACCGAGTCGGCTCAGAACTTGCGCTTTGCCCACAAAAACCAAGAACGCGAGAACCAACGCACACACTGCGACCATGCCAACTGCAATGCGAGGGTTTCTCCTTTGTGCGAGAGTTAGGGCGGCGAACACAACAATTTCGAGAACGAAAGCAAGCATTCCGCCACGCGAGCCGGAAAGGAAGATCGTGCCAGCCATCAACACAGCGCAGAAGGCGACCAAGGCACGCTTCCCCCCTCTTAGAATATGACCCATACTCACGACCAAGGGAAACGGGACCAGCATCTCCATCAGGCCCGCATAGTGGTCGCGGTTAACGTAACTTCCGTAATTAGATTCATGGAATCGCGGAGTATAAACCCAGAAAAACTTGCCGTTCGAGGTCAACCCCTGCGCCAGGGCAAAAAAGGCGTAACTTGCTCCAAAAATAATCAGTGCCAGAGCAAATTTCTTGCGAACATCTTCTTCTCGGACGCATTCCGCTGCAATGAGCAGGACAATCCCGTAAGCGACGTACTGCAGCACTTCATATTTGGTGATGTAAGCGTAGGCGGAGGTGCGCAGCCCAATCTGCAAAAGGAGGAGCACGAAAAAGAACGAGGCTGGGGCGTACAGCGGGTTCTTCGACAACTGTACCTGCGCGGAAACAAATTGCTTTCCTGCCCAAACCAGGAATAGAACCGCCGCGCCGGCCTCGAACACGAAAGTAGACCATTCTTGGACTGCGCCGAACGCCAAGACCGCGAACACTAAAAGAACGCCCAGGCCAATAACGAGCGCCCATTGCACGTCTGCCGGCTCGCGATCGCGCTGGACCTCCGGGCCAATTCCGCCGGTCGTATCGACGATCAAATATGATGAGATCTTCGACATCCCCATCCTCAATTGGCTGTCTCCACTAGCCTGACATCATCGATCCAAAGCTTGCCCCGAATGAGCGGTCCGGGGGGGTCGCGGACGATTTTCAGCAACAAAAGATTTGTGTTTGGCTCGGTTTGGAATCGTGCCTGATGCAGACGCCAGGGAGTAGTGCCAAGCGTATCGTCGGTCAGGACGTAAGAGTGGTTCGTGTAGGCGTCCACAATCGCGAAGCGCGGACCGCTGGCGGTGTCAATGTCCTCAGTCCGGGATGCGGCACGGAATTCGTAGGAAGTGCTTGGCCTAACCGGGATGAACTGAACCAGCTGAACTCCAGGGACACTCTGCCCATCGAAGGTGACGGAGAGCGAGCGCGTTCCGCTGTGAAACTCACTCGTATCGATTGCCAGGGCAGCATGTGAGTACGACTGGTACCACCAGTCAAATCCACCGTTCAGCAGGTTTTCCTCGAAGCCCCCATTTACGATCAGGTTTTCACTTGAGGGGAGGTATGGCTGAAGGGACGCGTCAACCTTCGACAGCTGTTGCCAGCCGGTTTTCGCAGCCGCGACTTCTTGCTTGGTGATAAGTAGCCGAAAGTAAGGGAATGCAAGCTTAGCAGAGAAAGGCTGCCGCAATCCCATCAAACGGTTCCAGACGTTTTCCGCCGAGGCTAGTTCCTGTCTCTTGATGAGCAAACCGAGAAACGACAAGTAGAGATCCGGTCTGGGTGGCAGCGCTTGGTCAACTATATGCGTGGCGTCTCCACTCGCACGCCAGCAAAGCTCAAGGGCCGAATCGACCGCAGCCGGATCGTTCGCGAGCACCACCCGGAAGTAGCGAAGCGCCTTTTCTCGATCGCCTTGAACCAAGAACAAATTGGCCGCCTCCCAAGCAACATGCGGAGTTGTTGGGTCCGCTTCCACGGCGTGTTGCACACTCTCTGCCTGGTCGCCAATACGCCCCGCAATTTGGTAGGCACCGGCCAAATCCAACCAATAGCGGGCTTCGTAGGGATTCAAATGAACCGCAGTTCGAAAAGCTGAAATAGCCTCATCCGTGCTGGAGCCGAACAATGCCAGCTGTTGCCCGAGAAGGTCGCGATATTCAGCATTTGCGGGTTCGAGCCGAACGGCCTTTTGGATTTTCGCGAAGTCTAGGCTCGCGGCCTGATGAGAGGCGATATAGGCTCGAAGGGCGAATTGCAGATAAAGGCCTACGGCCACGAGGCAGGCGGCGGCAAAAGAAAATCTCCAGACTCGGGATCGCCACTCAACCTGCATCTGAAATTTGAATCCGTACCGTGTAGACAATGTGTTTGAGCCAGCAGCTCGACTCGGTTCAGATCTGGTCAAGAGACTTTGCTGGCTGGGGCTGTTTGCTTATCGTCCGCGGGCTCTTCGCTGTAGTAGGGGTTAGAATATCGACCGCTGTAGTAGTAATACCCCTCGCCAGAACGGAGATTGAGCGCATTGAGAACAATACCCATAACCCTTGCATTGACCTGCAACAGGAGATCACACGCGCGCCGCAAAGCTGGCCTCGTGGTCTGACCCGAGCGCGCGACCAGAATCACTCGGTCAGCTTCAGGAGACAACAGCACAGCGTCCGTCACCGACAGGCACGGGGGCGTGTCGATAATGATGTGGTCGAATTCATTGCGCCAACGAGCGATGTGCTCCTTCATCACGGTCGAACCCAATAACTCGGCCGGCTGCGGAGGAATGGGCCCAGCGGGCAGAATCCACAAACTGGGAACTTCTGGGCAGGGAAGTATCGCGTCTTCAACCTTGCTGGAACCGCTGATCAACGTGCTGAGGCCTTCCCGAGACCTTAGACCAAACACCTTGTCAACCCCAGGGCGGCGAAGGTCGGCATCGACGAGCAGAACCCGGCTTCCGCGCTGAGCGAGCACCAGCGCCGTATTTGCGCTAATGGTGGTTTTTCCTTCTTGAGGCATCGCGCTGGTGACGAGGATCACTTTTGGCGGCGCGCCAAATGAGGACAGAAGAATCGAAGTCCGGAGCGCCCGGTATGCCTCCGCCCCTTCTGACTTCGGACGCTCGTAAGTGACGAGCGCCAGCGTTCCTGATTTTTCGGCGTCGGCGGAAATCGTGAGCGTGCGTTTGCGGAGGCGGCTGTCGTTTGCCAACTGCAGCGGTATTATCCCCAGCGCGGGCAGCGTTGAAACTGCGTTGACTTCGTCGATGCTCCGGACGGTGTTGTCCAAACTCTCGAGTAGCAAGGCCAGTCCAATCGCTAAGCTAAGACCCAGCAAAAATCCGAGCACAAGGCTCCGGCGCACGTTCGGCGAAATTGGTTGGGTTGGAATTCGCGCGACATCGACGACGCGGATATTGCTCGAGCGCAGCCCCGCACTCACGCCGGCTTCTTTCAGTCGCTGCAAGAGATCTTGATACAGCTGTCGGTTGGTCTCTGCATCGCGCTTCAGCACCGTGTACTCAATCGCGCTTTCGTTGAGTTTGTTAGCCTCCTGCTTCTGCGTATTGAATGCGGTCGCCAGTAAATTCTCCCGCTGCGATGCTGCCAAGTATTCATCGCGCATCTTCTCCTGCATTTTCGTCTTTTCAGCCGCGATCGCGGCACGCACTTGCTTGAGTTGGTTGCTCAGTTCGGTAACCTTGGGATAGCCGGTACCGAACTCGGTAGTCGCCATCGCGTACTGGGTCTCAAGGTCAGCTTGTTTTTCAAGCAACTTGTCGAGCAGACCACCTGCATTCCTCCCATCCGGAGTCGCTCTCGTGAAAGAGGCAGGATCGCCCTCCTGAGCAAGCTTGTAATCGGCCTCTTTCTCAATGCGATCCATCTCGGCTTCTGTTAACTCCTTGTTCAGTTCTCCTAGTTTTTCTGTTACGACGTTCTGCTTCTCGTCAATCCCCAAGATGCCGTGATCTTTTTGATAACGGACGAGTTTCTCTTCGGAAGTCTGAACTTTCAATTGCAAATCAGCTAACTCCCGAGAAAGCCAATCAGAGGTCTGGCTGGCCGAATCGTATTTTGTTCTGAAGTTCTCCTCGATGAACGTTTTGACCAGCGTGTTCGTAGCTTCGGTCGCGAATCGCGGATCGGAGTGGGCGTAGCTCACGAGGATCAGGCGCGTACTGGGGATTAGTTGGATGTTCAGGCCGCCGTGAAATGCACCTAGCAAACCAGCAGCTTGAGTCGGATCCGGCTGCATAGCCGAATCCGGCATCGCGGGATCAGGTGCACCCTGCCTGACCGTGGTGAATCGAGGATCCTGATAGAGGCGCATCGTTTCGATTACCTTCAGGGCCAAAGCGTCGCTGCGCAGAATGGCGACTTGGGTTTCCAGAGCCGCCTCATAATCGAAGTCAGGATAGTTGTTCTCGACTCCGTCTTTGAATCCCAAGACGTTAGGGACTTCCGGAAAGATTGCTACTTTCGAGGTGGCCTGGTAGATGCGTGTCTCGCTGAGGACGGCAATGGCGGCGAGCGAAAAAACAATGCCGAAAGTGGCCAGCATCACCCATTTCCGCTTCTGCAAAATTCGCCAGTAGTGGAGGATTGGGCTATGTTCCTCAGCAAGATGGGGGTATAGGGCGTGGTGACTTTTTTCGGGGGCTAGAAGTTCGACCGGCTCTGACAATTCGGAACCGCCGGCGACGTTGCGTTTTGAGTGCAAATCCATCAATTGGTCCCCAGAAATCTGTTCAGGCGCATCGTCACCCCTGTGTGAAACCTGTGCGGTCTCAGGAATAGGCGAATTTTAACATCTCTCCGCGCGTTTTCATCGGACAACTTTTGCCTGTTTTCAGCGGCGCAGGCTTGCAGACGCGGCTTTGCCGATAGAGCCAAGATCGCAGATCTGAGGTTCTCTACGCGCTCTCTGTCGAAAAGGCCTTCCGAAGGGATGTTTCTCGATGATTTGTTTTTGGCATTTCCAGACTGGGTCGACGTACAGGCTGATCCGCTCCTCGTACGCGTGCCAAATTGACCATCCGGTACAGGCAGGAGCAAAGCCAAACTCGTCTTTGAAACTAAGAGAGATCATCGGGTCATCCGACACTGACCGAAAGAGGAGCAGATCCACACTGGCGGCGACGTTGCGGATTTTCGAGACGGTAGATTGCGCGATCGAGGCTTCTTTCCGTCGCAGCTTCCGCGCGAAGACATCTGTCTAAAGCCTTCGCTCTTGCCTCTTCCCGCGATATAAGGATGCCCGGGATTCAGATCCCGATTCCGGTAAGAATTTTCTCCTTGGTACCGTTCAGGTTGCGACCCCTATACACGTGCGCGACAAGGAGAGACTGGTTGCGGGGCAGCAAAGCTCGCCAACGACATAGAGGCAATACCAATACCTAATTATATTTTTTCTAACCAATTCTGATCTCCCGACTTGTGCCAAAGCCTTGTGTAGCCGGCAACTTCATCGAATTGGATTTTCGGGATCGCCCTTCGACTGATCAAAGGGCTCTGCCGGAGCTTACCAGAGTCAAGGGAATGAGGGCTGTCCGACTGAGGTACAATGGTTGGACAGGTCGGTTTTCAAATAGAGAGCAGCGCAGTGTCGGTCTCGCATGCATTGGCAGATAGAGGTATAGGAGGAGGCGTGGGGTTGTGGTCGGAGAAAGTCTGTCCTTCCGAAAGTGCGGTCCCTCTTCATTTCCGCGGCGAGCCAGATCTTGATCCTCATCGGTGGTACGCCTTGCACGTTCGATCGCGACATGAAAAAACGGTCGAAAACAGTTTGAGAGTCAAGGGTTACAGCGTTTTTTCGCCGTCATATCGCACGAAACGCAAGCGTGTTGATCGGATCGCCGAAATTGAAGTGGCGCTGTTTCCCGGCTACGTCTTTTGTCAATTCGACACCGACAAGCGCCTCCCGATTCTAATAACTCCAGGCGTGGTAGGAGTTGTGGGGCGGGGAAACAGGCCGGAGCCCGTGGATGACACCGAAATAGCCTCCATCCGAACTGTTTCCCTTGCCGGACGTCCCGTTCAGCCGTGGCCCTTCTTGAGAGGCGGCCAGCGGATCCGGCTCCAAGCCGGTCCGTTAGCCGGAGCAGAAGGGATTTTCTTACGGGTCAAAGATGAGTACCATCTAGTCGTTTCCATTTCCTTGCTACAGCGCTCAGTTTCGGTTGTGATCGAAAGAGAGGCTGTTGCCCCATTGTTTTTTGGAGAACGCAAGACATCGTTCGAGAGATAAAGGTTTTTGGGTCTCGCCAATCCTCCTTTTCCTACTTTAGCCGCTTTGTTTCGGATAGAATGATCCTGCTTGACGCGCGTGGGGCGCGGAAAACACGGGGGTTCGGCGGGACTTGGCCTCCGTCCGCAAGCCCTTTCAGAGGATCCCGCTAGGTTCAGAGTCGGGCTCAAATGTTGGCGTTGACGCGCACGCTTATTAGGCGTAATGTCTGTATTTCCCAAGGTGAGACTGTGTGGGAAAGGGCGGTAGCTTACCCAAATGCTACCCGCGATCTAAATATGAATCCCGCCTTGTTTGAAAAAGGCTCACAGTTCGGCAAGTATCTATATCTGTGCCTTTACTTCTTTCACTGATTGTGTTCGGGCTCCGTTTAGGTTACTTCGCATGTGCGGCATAAACGGCATTTTTGCCTATCACTCGGCTTCAAGCCCGCCGCAAGAAACCGAGCTTCTTAAAACGCGAGAGGCAATGCGTTCGCGCGGCCCCGACGGATCAGGCGCTTGGTGGAGCACGGACCGCCATTGCGGGCTGGGGCATCGACGGCTTTCGATCATTGACCTCTCCGATCGTGCTGCGCAACCTATGGTCAGCGAGGATGGCCGATTCGTTGTGGTATTCAACGGAGAGATTTACAACTATCCTCATTTGCGAGTTGAACTAGAAGCCGAAGGGGTTCGGTTCCGAACGAGCGCCGATACTGAGGTTCTGCTGCATCTCTATGCGCGTTGTGGTGGCGATATGGTGGATCGCCTGCGAGGCATGTTCGCGTTCGGGATTTGGGACAATGCGCGACACGGACTTTTTCTGGCTCGGGATCCATACGGAATTAAGCCCCTGTACACAACAAACGATGGATGGACTTTTCGATTCGCCTCACAGGTTAAGGCGTTGCTTGCGGGTGGCCACATTTCCCGCGACCCTGAACCAGCGGGTGTCGTCGGGTTCCATTTATTCGGCAGCGTGCCGGAACCGTTCACTCTCTACCGTGAAATTCGGGCGCTGCCGGCAGGTTACACACAGTGGGTGGATGAGGCAGGGTCGCGCGAACCGATGCGCTTTGCTAACCTTGCGTCCCTCTTGGCCGATGGAGCGGAGAAGCCCAGTCCTCCCAGCGAACTGAGAGCACGCGTGCGTTATGGCGTGCTGGACAGTGTTCGTGCTCATCTGCTGGCGGACGTCGAGGTTGGAGTCTTTCTTTCAGCGGGCATCGACTCGGGTGCTTTGCTTGGGTTGATGCGCGACGCTAAGCAGGAGAAGACCGCCATCACGGTCGGTTTCAAGGAGTTCTCCGGAACAGCTGACGACGAGGTGCCACTAGCCGCGCAAGTCGCGGCCCGCTATGGCGCGGCGCACATTGTGCGATCTGTGAGCGAAGATGAATTCGAAGGCGACCTTCCGCGGATACTTGAGGCCATGGACCAACCCTCAATTGACGGAGTGAACACGTGGTTTATAGCCAAGGCGGCGCACGAAGCGGGGCTCAAAGTTGCAATTTCAGGTCTTGGAGGCGACGAGCTTCTGGGCGGCTATCCCAGCTTCCGTGACATCCCGCGCTGGCGTCGTCGTTTCGGCCTCTTTGCGTCGGTGCCCGGTCTAGGACGTCTAGCGCGCCTTCTCATACAGACGGCATTGCCCGGATTTGCGCGGCAACACCCCAAGTCGCTCGGCGTGCTTCAATATGCTGGGAGCTGGCCGGGAACGTACCTGCTTCGCCGTGGGCTCTTCTTCCCTGACGAACTCCCGGCACTGCTCGATCACGATGTTCTGCACGAGGGATTACGACGTCTAAGACCACTTTCCGCCATCGCGGCGCAAATGTCACCAGATCCCGGTACCGCCGCGGGCCGCGTCTGCCTGCTTGAATCCACGAATTACATGCGCAACCAGCTTCTACGCGACGCAGATTGGGCGGGAATGGCGCACAGCGTCGAAATCCGCGTTCCGCTCGTCGATTGGCACCTTACAAGTTTCCTCGCACCCGATATTGCGTGCCTCGAGCCCGGCACCGGCAAGGATGCCCTTGCTTACGCACCCTCGCTCGCGCTGCCTGACTTCGTGCGCCTTCGCGTCAAAACCGGTTTTTCCGTGCCGACAGGCGATTGGGTTGCACCGCAGCGCGAGTCCTGCGTTGTTACAAAGACAAAACCGTGCTCGAAGGGGCAAGCATCACGTCTGTGGCTGCGTGAAGTCTATAGCGCGATGGCGCCATCCCAGGCGGGACAGCAGACGTTGTCGCATTAGCGACACCATACCCAACGCGTACTTGGGAGACATGTTTTGAGTTTTTTCGACAAACGCGCGGTCGCCATGGACCGCGACAGCGTCCAGCTCGGGAACAAGAAATGGTGGACCGACCAGACGATGAGCTACGACTGGAAGGGGAGGTCCAAGTTCGAGCGGTTAACGGCGGCATGGTACGACGATATCGACGGTCGCTTTCTCCGTGCAGCAAAACTCTTCTCGGACGCCCCAAATCCGTTCACGGCCCTTATAGGCACGGATCGCTTGGCGGGAAAGCGCGTACTCGAGATTGGCTGTGGTATGGGCTTCCACTCCGAGTTACTGGCGCGCGCGGGCGCGCAGCTTACGTCAATTGATCTTTCGCCGACGTCCGTCAAGTCTACGAGAAAAAGATTTGATCTGAAGGGACTGAGGGGCAGCATCCTAGAGATGGATGCCGAAGCAATGGACTTTCCCGACGGCAGCTTCGATCTCGTGTGGTCGTGGGGCGTCATCCACCACTCGTCACGGACGGGACGCATTATGCGAGGCATCGAGCGTGTGCTCGCGCCCACTGGCGAGGCACGTGTTATGGTCTACAATCTGGGCGGAATGGCCGCTTACATGACCATCGCGACGCGCTACCTCCTGGGCTTCTGGTCTGGCAAGGGTCTCGACGAACTCCTGTGGCAATCAACCGATGGGTATTCCGCCCGATTCTATAGCGCGGATCTCCTTCGTGATCAGCTTGCTACTTTCTTCGACCAGGTAGATATAAGAATCTTGGGACAGGAGGCTGATGTCGTGCCACTCCCGCGCTTTGTACGTCCCACGATACTCAAGTTCATACCGCTGAAGAAACAGCGCCAGATCGTGCAGGCCCATGGTGCCTATCTGTTCGCCATCGCGAAAAAGACGATCCCGCAGTGCCCCTCTTGACCTTTCAAGAGCGTCTGCCACCGGACGAATTGGTTGGATCGTTGTCCAGGAAACGCATTCTCCTATCCACGCTATCAATGCAGCAGGGAAATGGCGGTGTGTGCACCGTTGCCCGCATGACTGCTGCGGCCTTGTCGCAGCATCACCACGTCACCGCAATTTCTTGCCAAGACACCGGAGATTATGTGGTCGGCGATATCGCAGTAAGGTCTTATTCGGACCATCGCTTGCGATTTGTCCTCGCGAATGCCGCCGAAACCGCACGTGCGAGTCACGTGATTTACGACCACGCCGGAACAGCGCGAGCGCATTTAAACACACTATTCTGGCGACGACCCTATGCGCTATGGCTCCACGGTTGGGAAATTTGGGAGCGTCCCCCCCTGAAATATGTGTGGGCAGTCGAGCGGGCGTCAATCCTATTGGCTAACAGCGCCTATACGGCGGAACGCGCGCAGCAAATTACTAAAGGTAGGCACGTCGTTACATGTCCGTTGGGTACGCCGACAGACGAAGAGCCAGTCCATGTAGGGCCATCGCCTGGACCTCCAACGCTCATGCTTATTGGGCGGGCCGACGAGCTGTTTGCCAAAGGACATGATCTCCTCATCGAGATTTGGCCGAATGTCGTGGCTGCTATCCCCGACGCGCACTTGGTCTTCGTTGGGGGCGGTTCGGCGCTCGACAGGGTGCGGAGGCTGGCAGCTGCCTCACCTGCGCGCGATACTATCGAAATCGCCGGCTTCGTGGCTGAAGAGCGGCTCGAATCCTATTGGCAGCGCACAACTGTCTTTGCCATGCCCGGCTTTGCAGAAGGCTTTGGGCTCGTTTACATCGATGCGATGCGACACGGCATTCCCGTCATCGCCTCTACTGAAGATGGGGGACAGGAGGTCAACCGGCATGGCATCACGGGTTTCAATATCGCGCGATCGGACAAGTCCACGCTCACCGAAGCGATCGTTTGCCTGCTTTCCGATCGCGACACCGCGTCGCGCCTCGGGTCGGCTGGCCATGACCTGTGGCGAGCCCAATACCGTCGCACAGACTTCGAGAGGCGCCTTATAACTGGGCTGGATGATTTCCTAAGGGCCGCATGATGCTTAAATCCTCTTCTTCGAACGCAATGCCGGCGTCGTTGCCAACGACGCGAACGCTTGTTCTGGAGTGTGGCCGGGCGGAACGCCATTACTGGCGCGACATCTGGGCCTACCGCGAACTCTTTGCCATTCTTGCCTGGCGCGATGTCTCGGTGCGTTACAAACAGACGGCAATCGGTGTCGCCTGGGCACTTTTGCAGCCCCTGCTCACCATGATCGTCTTCACCGTCGTTTTTGGTAGGGTGGCCAAACTACCCAGCGAGGGGACCGCGCCGTATCCGGTCATGGTCTTTGCCGGCATGCTGCCGTGGCTCCTGTTCTCGTCGATATTGAGCGGGGCATCCAATAGCCTCGTATTGAACGCCAATCTAATTGGAAAGGTCTATTTCCCACGCCTCATCGTGCCCACGGCGGTCGGGCTAGTATCGCTCGTCGATTTCGGCATCAACTTCGTGCTCCTGGCTGTGCTCATGCTATGGTTCAGATTTGTACCGAGCTGGCATATGATCTTTCTGCCCCTTTTTATTCTGCTCGCGATGCTCGCCAGCCTCGGCCCTGCCCTGCTCATGACGGCGATGAACGTAAAGTACCGGGATTTCCGCTACATTATTCCATTCATAGTACAGTTCGGCGTTTATGCTTCGCCGGTAGGTTTTTCGAGCTCGGTTGTTCCCGCGAAATGGCGCTTCTGGTATAGCCTCAATCCGGTGGTCGGTGCAATCGACGGCTTTCGCTGGTGCGTACTCGGTGGTCAGAGCCCGCTGTACATTCCTGGTTTTCTGCTGAGCCTCAGCGTTGTGCCCGTGTTCCTATGGCAGGGGATTGGCTATTTCCGCCGCACAGAGCGAACCTTCGCGGATTTGATCTGATGGCCAACGAGATCGTCATCCACGTCGAAGGGCTGGGCAAGAAGTACGTGATCGGCCACGAGGCCCAGCGCGAGCGCTACGTCGCGCTACGCGACGTCATCGCCCGTGGCGTCAGAAACGCCTGTCGCATGGTCGCCGATATGGCAAGAGGGCACATCGTCGTGCCGGGCGACACAGTTGAGGAGTTCTGGGCCCTCAAGGATGTGAACTTTGAAGTCAAGCGTGGCGAGGTGCTGGGTATCATCGGGCGAAACGGAGCTGGCAAGTCTACGCTTCTGAAGATTCTCTCGCGCATCACTGAGCCGAGTGAAGGCCGGGTCACGATACGCGGCCGGGTCGCGAGTTTGCTCGAAGTGGGCACCGGGTTCCACCCGGAACTCAGCGGCCGCGAGAATATTTTCCTCAATGGCGCCATCCTCGGCATGACGCGCGCCGAGATTAAACGCAAGTTCGACGAGATTGTCGCGTTCGCCGAGATCGACAGGTTTCTCGACACACCGGTGAAGCGTTACTCAAGCGGCATGTATGTGAGACTGGCTTTCGCGGTGGCGGCGCATCTGGAGCCCGAGATCCTGGTTGTTGACGAGGTCCTGGCGGTGGGGGATGTCGAGTTTCAGAAACGATGCCTCGGCAAGATACGAAGCATTTCTACCGAGGCTGGTCGCACGGTTCTATTTGTCAGCCACAATATGGGTGCGGTGCAATCGCTGTGTTCGTCGGCAGTGCTGATGGAACACGGCAGACTGGCATTCAGAGGTAGCCCGCAAGACGCCGTACAGGTTTATGGCTGCGACCGCACGCAACAGTTTGAGGTCCATGACACCGGCAACTGGTCACGGACCGGAACGGGAGAGGCTAGAGTCATCAGCGTGCGATTGGAAAGCGCTGAAGGGAATGCCCAGACGCTTTATCGGATGGGCGAGACGATGGTGATTGTCATGCGCGCGGAATTCCCCAATGAGGTCAACAATCCAACGTTTGGCGTAAATATTGTGACGGATAGTGGCATCCGGGTGGCCGATTGCCGATCTAATCATTACGGCGTGGAGATTGGAACTGTAAAGGGTGTGGTCGAGTATCGCGCGCGCATTAATTCACTTGCACTGTATCCACGCAGCTATTCGGTCGAACCGTGGGTGTCCAACGCAAGTTGCACGTCTGATTATGATTGGGTAACGAATGCGATTGAGTTCGAAGTATCGTCAGGCCCAAATTTCATGGGCGGCGCAAATGTAAACTCCAGCCACGGTGTAATGTTCATTCCGACATCGTGGGCGGTATACCCAGTCCGTGACGAATATGCCGGGAATCTAGCAGCCAACCATCACGGAGCACAGACATGATAGGAAATGACACCACAAAGATCGAACAAATTCACCATGGGCGCGCGCTCCTTGCGCTTATTTTGTCACACTCATTTCGCGAACCCGGCATTCATTTCTTCACGCCGGGCGACCTGTCGCAGCAGCTCGCCTACATGCGTCATCCTGCCGGCAAGGTCATCGAACCGCACCTTCATAATCCAGTGCGGCGGGAGATTCACTACACACAGGAGGTCTTGATCTTGAAAGCGGGGCGTATGCGCGTCGATTTCTACGATCATGATCGCAACTATCTTGAAAGCAGAGTTCTCGTTGGTGGCGACGTTATTCTTTTGATCGAAGGTGGCCATGGTTTTGAGGTCCTCGAGGAGGTTGAGATGATCGAGGTCAAGCAGGGCCCCTATGTTGGAGATCATGACAAGACCCGGTTTGCTGGTGCACCGCAATCCATGCTGCGCATAAGAAAGTGTTCCGATGAATAGTGTGCAAGAGTTTATTCAGGTCAACCAGCCCAGTCTTGCCGGTAATGAAGCGAAATACCTCCTGCAATGCATCGACACAGGCTGGATCTCTTCCGAAGGCCCATTCGTCAGCAAGCTCGAGAGAGAATTCTCGTCCGAGGTCGGGCGGAAATATGGCGTTGCTGTCTGTAACGGAACGGCGGCGCTCGAGGCTGCGGTCGCTGCATTGCGCATTGGACCGGGCGACGAAGTCATCCTTCCCACTTTCACGATCATCTCCTGCGCGGCAGCCATTGTGCGAGCGGGGGCTGTGCCAGTGCTGGTCGATAGTCAGCCAGACACTTGGAACATGCGCGTCGAGCAGGTTGCGGAAAAGATTACATTGCGCACGAAAGCAATCATGGTGGTACATGTCTACGGCTTGCCGGTTGATATGCAAGGTCTTCAGGCAATCGCCGATGAGTACAACCTCAAAGTCATAGAAGATGCTGCCGAGCTACATGGTGGACGTTACAGGCAGCGAATGTGTGGCAGTTTCGGTGACATAAGCACATTCAGCTTTTACCCAAACAAGCTTGTGACGACGGGTGAAGGAGGCATGATCCTCACGGATGATGAGATGTTGGCCGAACGCTGCCGTTCGCTGCGCAACCTCTGCTTCCAACCTGGGCGCCGCTTCGTGCACGACGAATTGGGCTGGAATATGCGTATGTCCAATCTCCAGGCAGCCGTGGGCGTGGCGCAGCTCGAACGACTATCCGAATTCGTGCAGCGAAAGCGCCGCATCGGCGCGCTTTATACCGAGTTGCTGCACAATTTTCCGGGCATCCGTCTGCCGGTGGCCCGAACGACGGATGCCGATAACATCTACTGGGTGTTCGGAGTAGTGCTGGATGACAATGTACCGTTCGATGCGCAAACTGCCATGATGCGCCTTGCCGAACGAGGAGTCGGTACACGCCCCTTCTTCTGGCCGATGCATGAGCAACCGGTGTTGCGGCGAATGGGCCTGTTTGCAGGCGAGACTTACCCGGTTGCGGAGAACCTTGCGCGACGGGGCTTTTACTTGCCGAGCGGTCTGGGTATCACCGAGGATCAAGTATGTCGATCTGCTGCCGCCCTCAAGGAAATCCTGGCGTGAGTGCATTCGGAGCGTATGCTCAACATTACGATCGGCTGTATCGTGACAAGGACTATTCCGCCGAAGCCGATTTCGTACATGAGCTGGCGCAGGAATTCGTACCGGGTGCATCAACTCTCCTCGATCTGGGCTGCGGAACAGGCATGCACGCGCTGCTTCTGGCTGCGCGCGGCTATTCTGTTATGGGCGTTGACCGAAGCGAAACAATGCTCGAAGTCGCCCGAGCCCGCCTCGCCACGGCAGACAGGGCGAACGCCGCTCGTGTCCAGTTCGCTTCGGGCGATGCGCGTAACGTGCGATTGGGCAAGAGCTATGACGTTACTGCAGCGCTGTTCCACGTGATGAGTTATCAAGTCACGAATGAAGATCTTTTCAGCGCTTTCCAAACAGCGCGCGCACATACGAATCCAAACGGCATCTTTATCTTCGATTGCTGGTTCGGGCCAGGCGTCCTTTCCGATCCACCGCAGATGCGCGTGAAACGTTTGCCCGCCGAAGGGGGTGTCGAGATTACTCGGCTCACCGAACCGCATTTTCAGCCGGTGGAAAACAGGGTTGATATCGAATACACTCTCATTGCCATCGACTCCAACGCTGGCCGGTGCCAGCAGATCCACGAAACCCATGCCATGCGCTACCTATTCAAGCCAGAAATCGAAATGCTTGCGTGCGCAAATGGGTTTGAAGTCCTGGAGTGCTGTAGGTGGCTGAACCGGCAGAAGCCGGATGCTACATGCTGGAATGCATGTTTCGTCGCGCGAGCAATTAAATAGAGAGGTAAGCCGCTTTCCTCACCCGTGGAAAATACCGAATGTGTCGGATTCTCGTAACAGCCGCCTATGAACCCGTTCATCCCTCGGTGCACGATCTTGCAGCGGTCCTCAAAGAACACGGTTACAAAATCGTGTTCGTCGGTTTGGAATGTTTCAATCCATTGGGTCCGTCAATGACCGGACTAGGCATCTATGATGCCATCCACGAACTCGATGCCCCACGCTGGCTAGACGGTTTGATTGGTTCACGATGCAAGCCCCGGGGAGGCCTATACAAAAAGTTGGTCCGCCGCAGCGTCCGCGGCGCTCTGAGAGCTTTTCCAAAAGCACTACTGTTTCCTAGACAGGTCACCGGGCAAATGCGACAAGCATTGGGAGGCGCGGATTACGATTTCGTTATTGCAATCGACAAAGGAGGGATGGGGCTTGCCTCCGCGCTTGGGGGAGTTCGCGACATCTACTATTACAGCCTCGAACTCTACACCAAGACCGACATCGTTACTCGCACGTATCCGCTGGTCGGGGCATTGTGGAATCTTGAGCGCCGTAATGCCGGCCTTATTCGCTATGCTGTTATTCAAGACAAATCGCGCTGGCAGGTGCTGAAGGAAGATCTAGATCTCACAGCTGCGCACCCAGTATACCTGCCAGTGTCGGAATTTCCTGCCAAACGGGACATTTCACGAGGCTATTGGCATCGTAAATATGGTCTTACTCCGGAAACGAAGATATTGCTATGTTATGGTCAGACCCGCCCCGAGCGCGGCTGTATCGAGATAGCGAGGTCAGCTTCGAATTTACCTCCGGGTTGGCGGCTTGTGTTTCATGGGCCCTGTACCGACCGGACCGAAGCGGACATATTGCGTGCCGCTGCCGGCGCACCAGTAATCGTATCCCGCGAGCTTATTGATTTCGAACAGCGCGACGAACTCATCGCCGGCGCAGACGTTGGTTTGGCTATCTATAAAGATAATTCCCAGAACGATATCCTTACCGGGAGTTCCTCGGAGAAGATCGCACTGTATCTCAAATGGGGCTGTCCGGTGGTCGCGTGCCGCTATCCGTCCTACGAGCATCTCGAGAATGAGCACTGTGCGTATCTCATTGATGGCCTGAGCAGAATACCGGATGCCGTATCCGCCATCGAGCGAGATCTTGAAACCCGCTCGCGCGCCGCCCGACAATGTTTCGAAAATCACTACCGGGCTGACCGGAATTTGGAACGCGCCGTAGTGCAAATTCTCGCGGGAGCGGTACCACAGAATACCCGATGATCCAGATCCTCGGCCTTCCGGCAGTGTGGAGACTCCCCAAGATCCCGCCAGGCTGTGGGGCGAAGACTGTTCGCAAAGCTGGATGGAATAGTTCCCATGAAAAAACTTGTACTTGCTCTACTGGCACTCTTCCCTGTCTTGCTGGCGGCGCAGATCACGCCGAATCTGCAACTCAATGTCCGCGCGTCCAAATCGACGGTCGATGTGCGCGACTACGGAGTCAAGTGTGACGGATCGACGAACGATTCAACCGCGATGAATAACGCATTCACTGCGGCAGTTGCAGTCGGTACATCGACAGGCACGGCCTACGTCCAAATTCCAGCAGGAATCTGTATCGGGAATTTCAGCATCGTGCAGGGCAAGGGGTTAAAGGTTACAGGCTCGGGCCAACTCAGCACGCACCTACGGAGTCCTAACTCAAGTCCAGCGCTGAACATCAACGGCCTGTGGTACTCCTCTTTTTCCGATCTGACCTTTGATACTACGACACACACTACAGCGAATGCCGTGGTCGAGATTGACGGGAACTGGGACGGGATCCACACACAGGGCGTGCAGTTCCTCACATTCACAAATGTTCAGTTTGCAGGCACCGGAGTCAATGACGGGCAACAGTCTAAATATGTTGTAGCCCTTTGCCGACAAGGTGGTAGTTCATGCCAAGGCTCAAACGTGATGTTCATCAATGACGAGTTGCACGGTGCTGGCGGATCAGGAACAGCCGTATATTACCAAAACGGCTACAACGCGCTCGCAAATCAGTTCATCGGCGGGGACTTTCAGGGCTACGGAGGAGATGGTGCCCAAATCGCTTTTGGAAGTGCTCAATTCTTCGGGACCACCTTTGAATCGACACAGGAATGCACACAACTTACCAACGGCGGCTACGATGTCCACGCTTCGCAAGGAGGTGTTTACACGGCAATCGGTCTGTACGATATTAGAACGGAAAGCTATGCGTTTTACGCTGGCTCTGCGTCACAACCAATCGACGCGCACGGTATTACACATAATCCCGCCTTCTCGAGGTGGGTTGCGAACACTGCATATTCCGTCGGAACTGGAATCAAAAGACAGGATACCAACGGAAAATATCACCTGTATTGTGTGACCAAAGGGGGAACCACCGGAGCAACGAAACCTAGTCTTTGGCCATCGACGGGAACGCAGACGGACGGATCGGTGGTTTGGACAGTCACGCCGTATGACTTTGTACAGACTTCGGGGGGCTACTTCGATTATTCCACTTCTTTGATTGATCCCACTGCAAGCATGGATGCGTTGATGACACAATCACAGACGTGGACGCTAGGCACCGCGAGTGCTCTGAGTTCGGGAAATAACGGCACGGTGCAGATCATGGGAGATAACAGTCGGTTTGAATTGGGCCTGACGAGCCAAGGTGCCGCTTTGGATTTTGTCGCTTCTGCATCGGGTGGTGCTTCCAGAATTAACTGGCCTACAGGGGACACGCTCACATCTTTGCCAGCGTCAACGGTAGGGCTTGTTGACATGGGCGGCTACGGTTTCAGTTTTGCGGATAACAACTTCAATCACCTGTCATGGTGGTTTCGCGACATCCCCTGCGGCGTCAGCGGAAACTGCGATGAAGCATCGTTTTTTGCTGGCTCAAGCCAAAGCACAAACGCGATTGTGCAAGCATGTCCTCCCTTCGCTACTTCTTCTACTTGTAGTAATCCTTACTGGTACATTGATGGAAACGGAACTGACCATGCCACCGGCGGAAACACCTTCGGCTCAAGTTCTAGTCAAACTGCTGCGGCGTGCGAAACCACCTTCGGCATAACGACGCTAAACACTTTCAGCACAACCACCGACACAGGCCGGAACTGTCTTCCGGAGAATGCCATCATCGATGCCGTCGTCTATCGAATCACAACGACGATCACCAACATTGCGAGTTTCACGATTGGAGATCGAACGACTGCAGGACGGTTCTGCGGCACGCAATCGACCTTGACCGCAGGTACGACCGGAACGTGTTTTGTGCAAGCGGATCAGACCGGGGCCGCAGGTCCGCGACAAACATCCGCCGCGAAAGTGCGCTGGACGGGCACAGGCGGAACGGGCAGCGGAACCCCCGGTGCTGGCGCGATTCGATTGATAACCTACTACCACACTTGGACTCCTCCAACTTCCTAATCTCTTGAAATCCCTTTTCGCTCGATCACGATTAGCGAGTCCGGATGGAAGCGATTGCTACACGGCCTGTACATCGTCGAATGGCTGGGATGTAATGCAGGTTTGCTCGACCACAATGACTCCGGTCACGTTTGCGCATAACGCCTCCGGTCACCGCTGTGCTGGGTACACGAGATGTGTGGAATCTACTTTTCCGTAGGATACGAGCCGGATCCCGCGCGCATCGAGATCGTCAGGCACAGAGGCCCCGATGCGCAGGGATGGCGCGTGTTCACGACGCGCCGGGGCCCTGTTTCGCTCGGCCATCGCCGTCTCTCGATCATCGATTTAAATGCCCGTGCTGCACAGCCGTTTAAAGCTGTAGACGGCGATGAATGGGTTACCTTTAACGGAGAGATATACAATTACGTCGAAATAAGAGAGCGGCTAGTTGGTTCGGGTTATGCGTTTGTAACCGAGTCGGACACCGAGGTGCTTCTCGCCGCCTATCGGAGATGGGGCGAGCGGTGTGTCGACCATTTCATAGGCATGTTCGCGTTCGTCGTTTGGAATCCGCGAGAGGAGAAGATATTCGCCGCGAGAGACAGGTTCGGAATCAAGCCGCTCTACTATACGAACAGTCCTGACGGTCTCGCCTTCGGATCAGAGATAAAGCAACTCACAGGTTTGCAGGGCCCGGTCAACCTCTTGAACCATGCTCGGACCTACGATTTCTTGAGTCGTGGACTGACTGACCATGCTCGCGAAACCATGTTTGAGGGCATCAGCCAGGTTGCGGCGGGTGAATATGTATCGCTCGATCTGGTGGCATGGAAGCCTGGTGACAGCATCTCATCGACACGCTATTACAACATGCCTCATGGCGTCGAGCATGGCTTAACCATGCAGGAAGCTGCCACGAAGTTCCAGGACCTAATGGAGGATTCGGTCCGCCTTCATCTTCGCGCAGACGTGCCTGTCGGCGCATGTCTATCCGGAGGGCTCGATAGTTCCACGCTTGTCTGCCTGATGACGAACCAGTTGAAGCCGCGGAACAGGTCGGTGCACATATTCGGCGTATGTTTCGAAGAAAAGGAAGTCGACGAACGTCAGTTTATGGATACAGTCGTTTCCTGGACGAACGCCGAGCCTTCCTTCTTGTATCTTCGTCCCGACGATTTCGAGTCTATCGTCGAAAAGGTGACCTACTATCAGGACGAACCGTTCGGGTCAACGAGAATATTGGCACAGTGGTATGTATTTGCCGCAGCGCAGAAAGCCGGTATCAAAGTCATGCTGGACGGGCAGGGTGCGGACGAGCAAATGGCGGGCTATCACGCAGGGTTTGTGCAATACGTAAATCACCTTATGCGTGTCGGGCGGTGGATGGAGATTGCACGGGTCTTCATCGAACGCAGTCGTTGGCACGGCGTCAGCCTCAAAACTCAATTCGATCTGCATTTCATGCATCGCATACCGGCATTCATTCGCCCCCTATTCGAAGCATTCAGGTCGCATCTTCCGCTCGACAATGAGGATCGCTGGCTCAACAGCGAACTGCTGATGCCTTTCAGAGACCGACGCGGCGGTTCTGCCGACGGGCGTTCAGCGCAGGTGGAACCCTACGATCTGGACGAATTGTGCCAGTCGCTCATGCGAACAGATAGTCTCGGCCATCTCCTGCGGTACGAAGATCGAAATGCCATGGCGCATTCGATAGAGGCTCGCGTGCCATTCCTGGACCATCGCCTGGTGGAATTCTGCCTAGGGCTCGGCAACGATTTCAAAATGTCTGGCGGAAATACGAAAGTGATTCTACGAGAAGCCATGCGCTCTGTTCTCCCCAAAAAAATACTACTGCGACGCGACAAATGTGGGTTCGCCACACCGGAGCAACGGTGGTTTCGAACGCATCTCAGGGGTTTTGTAGAGCGCGGCATCGAAGCCACACTCGCGAGATTCCCTGGACTGCTTGTGGAGCACGAGCTACGTGCCATGACTGGGCAGATGCTCGACGGGAAACGGCCGCTGGATTGGAGGGTCTGGCGGGTTGTGAATCTAGGTATTTGGGGCGAGGTTTTCGATGTCCGGCAATCGAATGCGAATTCGTCGTTAGTTTCGTCCGGCCAATGAAGATCGGTGAGTGCTGACATTGGCTGGGGAAAGAATCAGCATCATTATCCCTTGTTTCAATGCCGAACGGTGGCTCGCGCAGGCGATTCGCAGCGCTCTCGAGCAGACGCTACCTCCCGCTGAAGTTGTTGTTGTGGATGACGGATCGACAGATTCGAGCGCTGAGGCCGCGCGAAGCTTCGGCTCTTTGGTGCATTATGTTCGTCAGGCGAAGCGTGGATCTTGTGCCGCCAGAAACTTTGGGTTGAGTATTGCTTCAGGACGACTGATACAGTACCTGGATGCCGACGACCTTTTGCATAAAAGGCGCTTTGAGCTTCTCATTGAAGCGTGGCGGGCAGCACCGGACGCCCAGTTCGCCGCCAGTGGCTACCGTTCTTATAGGTCTACCGAAATCGATGATCGAGAGATAAGTGAAGGGGACTTGGCAATCCGTGCACCTCGGATTTTGCGCAATGTCTTGGCGGTAAATTATCTGCCGGTTGCCGGCCTGTTCCGTAAATCATTCCTAGAATCAATCGGTCCCTGGAACGAATCCTTGACGCGATGGGTCGATCTCGAATTCCATTCCCGGATCGCGGCTCATAGTCGGACACCGATTCCGTTCGTTGATCTGCCGCTTTACGGCTATCGTCAGCATGATGGTTCGCGGATTAGTAGCCAGAACCGTAACCAGACAAATCTGGATGCGGCGTTGTGTGCACTATCAGCAGCCGAGGCGCATTTCAAGACTGGTGGAGAGATCGGCGGCTCCGACAAGTCCTACTTCTTTCCCATGTATGTCCAATTGGCGCGCGGCTACGCAAAAGCCGGAGAGAGGGAAAAATTCCTTCGGATGCTGGAACGCGCTGCGTTTCTGTCGCCACGCGCCAGTTTCCGCTTCAAGGCGCATGCCGCCCGAGCGTTTTCGCGGCTCTTCGGCGTGCGTGCTGTTTCAAACGTGCTCGAGCGGGTTCTTCCTCCAATGCAATGAATGCTTCCCGACATAAGAGCATGCAGCCCATGCGGGTTGCTATATTCGAACCGTTCGGGAACCTCTATGGTTCGGAGCGCTCGTTGCTCGATCTCTTGTCGGCTCTGCCGCGCGATGAGGCAACACCTGTGGTTTACTGTCCGAAAGGGGCGCCATGGATTGCCGAACTCGAACGGCGAGGCGTCCGATACGCAGCCCGGTTCCAGCGCGATCTGCATCTGCGCTCCAGGGTGCGGCGCGTGGGAGCGCTGCTCAAATTCACTTCCTTTCTTCTCAGAGAGCGGATCGACTTGATCCATGCCAACCAGACGGGCGCTGCGCCTTATGCGCTTGTGGCCGGTTCGCTTCTTAGACTGCCGGTTGTCGTCCATGCCCGTTGGCCGGAAGACGACCAAGCGATCAACTCTTGGACAAAAGGTGTTGCTGCGCTGCGCGCCGTCATTTGCACTAGCGAATATCAGCGCGCCTCCATTGCAGCCCGCGCGAAGGTATCGCCGGAAAAGATCGTCTTGGTGCGCAATCCCTACAGGTGCATGCTCGATCGAGAAGCATTCCTTTTCCAACAATCCACGCAACCACTATTTGTTTGTCCCGCACGAATCCATCCGCTGAAGCGGCAAGATCTTCTGCTTGCGGCGGCGAAGATTTATTTGGACCGTCATGGACCGTGCACGATCCGCTTTCTGGGCGATGAGGCGCAGGGTTCGGGTTTTCTCGATGCGTTGCGGGAACAGGCTTACGCAGCCGGTATCGATCGTCATCTCGAATTTCTAGGCTACGTACGCGACGTTCACGCGCATCTGAGTGAAGCGGCGGCGATGGTTTTGCCCACCCAGTTCGAAGCTGTCGGCCGCGTAGTCTTCGAAGCATGGGACGCAGGAACCATTCCAATCGCGTGGCGAGAATCTGGCGGCCCGGCGGAAATCATCGACGGCTCGCGGGGCGGCATTCTTTACTCGGAGCAAAAGCCCGAAGCTCTCGCCGGCGCGATGCACGAGGCTGCGAGCCTGAGCGCCGCCACTCGTGCGGAAATGACGGCGAGAGGCCTGTGCTGGCTCGAACAGAATTGTGCGCCCGAAGAACACGCCAGGAAAATCCTCTCTGTTTGGCAGGACGCATTGTCTGGCAGCAGTTCTGAGCTCGGCCATGCTAATTCAGGCGTTTGCGCATAAACGCGGATATGCCCAAAGTTATCCATATCGTGGAAGCTATGAACAATCAGGCAGTCGAGAACTGGCTTCTGCGCATGTTGAACCATGCTGTGGTGTCAGGACAGAAGCCGGATTGGACCTTTTATTGCACGGTTGGACCTCAGGGAATGCGCGATGAAGCTGTCCGGCGACTGGGAGCGCGCGTTATTTATTCGGCTTATCCTCTCGCGAACGGGCGCACTTTCGTGCAAGCTCTGCGTGACGAGTTGAAACGCGGCGGTTACGACGTGCTGCATTGCCACCATGACATAATGTCGGCGCCGTACCTTCTCGCCGCATTCATGTTGCCGATCCGTAAAAGAATCGTACACGTACACAACGCCGATCTGGGTCTTCCTACCCGATCTTCACTGAAAACACTTGCGCTTAGGGAGCCATTTCGCCGCATTTGCCTTGCCGCAGACAGCGTCGTAGGCATTTCGCATCACGCGCTCGATGCGATGTTGGGCGCTCGATCGCGTGTGCCTGGTCGCCATCTCGTGCACTACTATGGCGTCGATCCGTCGCCCTTCTTTCGACCTGAGGAACGCGAGAGCGTCCGTCGGCAACTCGGCATTTCCATCAAAGCAAGAGTTCTTCTGTTCGGCGGGCGCATCGTTCCGGAGAAAAATCCGGTGTTTGCCGTCGATGTTCTGGCGGCGCTGCGCTGCTATGATGCGAATGCCATCGCGGTCTTTGCCGGTGCAGGTTCGGAGGAACAGCGAGTGCTTGATCGCGCACGCGCACTCGGCGTGGACGATGCTGTACGCTTAATCGGCTGGCGCCACGACCTGCCGCAGATCATGTCGGCTAGTGATTGGTTTATTCTCCCACGTCCCGAAAAGCCGATGGAAGGGTTTGGGCTTGCAGTTGTCGAAGCGCAGCTTGCGGGTTTGCGCCTCCTTCTCTCGCGTGGAATTGCGAACGATCCACTGTTGCCCACAGCCCGCTATCGCAGACTTGGCCTCGGCGAGGGAGCGGAAGCATGGGCTGCGGCAGCAATTGATGTAATGTCGGAACCCTCACCCTCCCTGCCAGACACGTTTGCGGCGCTTCAGGCGTCGCCCATGAATATGGATTTTGCTCTCGCCGATCTGATTCAGCTTCATCAATGAACCCCAAACGTCCATTGCGAGTGTTGCAGGTCATCGGCGTGCTGAGCGTCGGCGGCGCCGAAAGTTGGCTGCTCGCACTGCTGCGCCATTGGTCACAAACCGGCGCGGCTGAGATGGACTTCCTCTTGACCGGCGGTAAGCCGAGTTTTTATGACAAAGATGTGGAAGCTCTCGGCGGCAAAATTCATTACCTACAGTATGGTCGCGGGAGTATCGGCGGTTTCATGCGCGAATTCCGCCGCATCTTGCGCGAAGGCGATTACGATGCGATTCACGATCATTCTGATTACGCCAGTGGATGGCATTTTCTACTTGGTGCCGGTGTGCTGCCTCCCGTTCGCGTGATGCATATCCATAATACGCGCAATCAATTTCGCATCAATTACGAAAGAACCGGTGCACGTCGACTGTCGGGACGGCTGGGAAAAGCTCTTACATCCCACCTGGCCACGCATGTCTGCGGCACGTCTGCCAGAGTCCTGCGCGAGTATGGCTACCCGCCCGGAAGACCGGGCCACCCTCGCATATCGGTTTTGCATTGCGGATTCGAAATTTCGATGTTTAATGGACCGCGGGCGGACGATCGCGCGTCGGTGCTGCATGAATTCGGATTCAGCAAAACAACAAAGCTCCTTTTCCACGCCGGCCGGCTCGACTCTTACTTCGAGTCGAACCATCACCGCAACCACAAAAACACCCGGCTTGTGGTCGAGATCGCACGCGAAGCCGCTCGCAGAGATTCGGAGATAGCCCTACTCATAGCTGGTGGAGGCGATAGGCAACGCGGACAAATAGAGGAAACGATTGCGGTATGGGGGCTCGCGGACAGGATTCGTCTCCTCGGCGTGCGCTCTGATATCGGACGGCTGATGCGCGCAGCAGATATCGTTCTGTTTCCGTCGACGGAAGAGGGGTTAGGGATGGTCGCTGTTGAGGCGCAGGCAGCCGGCACGCCGGTTCTTACCAGCACAGCTGTTCCGCGGGAGGCCTGCGTCATCCCTGAACTCTTCCATGCGATTCCACTAGACAGGCCGGTGACGATCTGGACCGAAAAGCTATTTCAGATACTTAGTGCGCCGCGGCCAGATACAGCGACGTGCTGCGCAGCCGTGAAAGCATCTCCTTTTTCTATCGCGAATTCGGCGCGTTCGCTCGAAACACTCTATGGGAGCGGAGTGCTCTAATATGCGCGTCCTCGTGATCGAGCCTGCGGGTCAGCTATGGGGATCGGAGCGCGCACTGCTCGACATGATCGAAAGCGTTGCGGAGATCGAGTTCGCCGTCTGCTGCCCGCCGGATGGTCCGCTTCTGCAGGAATTGCTCAGGCGCGGTACCCGTGCGCTGCCATACTTCATTTCCGAACTCCACCGCAAGTCGCGCTGGCGGCGTCTGGTGGCGGTGTTCGGCGTTTTGCGTGCGATTTTCGCTTTTCGGCCTGATGTTCTGCATGTCAACCAGGCCGGTGCTTATCGTGTCGCCCTCTCGGCGTCGCGGCCATTCCACATTCCCGTTGTCTGCCATGTTCGCCTCTTCGAGGACGTCTCCTATCTTGCCGCGCGGCGTCCCAATCCCGAGCGCTTGAAATCAATGATCGCTATCAGCGGTGCTGTTGCGGAAGAGATTGCATCGTTTCCTGCACTCGCAGCAATCCCCGTACACAAACTCTACGATGCCTATCAGCCGGTTTCACTGCCCGAAACACCTGGCCGCCGCAAACAAAACCTTATCGTTTGCGCAGGTCGCATCGCGGCGATCAAAGGGCAGGAGGTCTTGATTTCAGCGCTTGCCCATTCGTCCAAGTTTCCGCCCGGAACGGAGTGCTTGATTGCCGGCAATGGCGAGAGTAGTTATATCGCCAGGCTCAAGCAGAAGGCTTCAGAAAGCGAAGACGTCGCGATCAAGTGGCTTGGCTTCATCGAAGATATATTTGCTGTGCTACGATCCGCGGGCGTTCTTGCCTGCCCGTCGCATCGTGAACCTCTCGGGCGGGTAGTTTTCGAGGCATGGAATGCCGGCGCGGTGCCGGTGGTCTTTGCTGGGGCGGGCGGCTCGGCGGAAATCGTCGCTGCTGCGGATGGAGGTCTTGTTTATGATGAGCAGACTCCCGAATGCCTCGCGCATGCCCTTTCGAAGGCGATGGCGCTCGAGTGTGCTGAAAAAGACCGACTGATTGCGAACGGGCGCGCATGGATGAAGAAAGAATGTGCGCCGGAACAATATGGTCGCGCTGTAGCGGCCGTGCTCGAGCGGGCCTGCACTTGAAAATCATCTTCCTCAGTCCGATCAACGAAGGCCAGACCTCGCTTATGGGGATCCGCGCGCTGGTACGGTTGGCTTGAGAGCGCGCACCAACATGCTTCGGAAAACCTTGGCCAAGCTTCGTCAGGCGAACATCCTCCTGCATCGCTATAGCTACACAAATCCTCCCATGGAAATCGTGTATCGTGAACTGTTGTTGCAGGAGTTGGCGCGTGCGAATGTCGCGGACAGGTTCTATCCGGTCGGTGGCGCCGCCAACCACAGCCTCTTGTATGTTATAGCGCGGATTATGAACGAACTAGACGTCCGCAACGTAGTGGAATTGGGAGCTGGAGAGACTACGATACTGCTTGACCGTATGCGAAGGGCGACCGGACGCGATTGCATGATCCGCACGGTCGAGCACGATGCGTCCTGGGTCGATCGAATCCGCTCCCAGGTCGAACACTCCATCGTGCATGCCCCGCTTCGGCCTGCTGTTGCCGACGGGGTGACCATCTCCTATTATGATGCGGAGCCCGCCATGTTTGGTGCAGGTGTCGACCTCGCGATCATCGACGGCCCTCCGGCCTCAAACGCTGGTGAGCGCAATAGGCGGCTCGGTGCATTCGATCTTCTGAAAAACAACCTCGCCTCCGATTTCGTTCTGGTGATCGACGACTGGGAACGATCCGGCGAAATGCGCCTCGCATGTATGTTCGAATCATATTTTGCAGCTCGCAAGGTCGATTATGCTGCCAATACCTTGCGTGCTGACAAGTCTCAGATTGTTTTTGCTGCGGGAAAATTTAGGCAAGCCGCGTTCTACTAGCTTTGGGCAAAATCATGATGGCGGCTGACGCCGAAAGCGGGTGAGCTTTTGAGCGATTGCGGAACTGATCTGGGGCGGATGAACTACCTGTTTGCTGGACCGGATCGAGGCGGCGAATGCGCAGCTGCCATGTACAAGCCTGATCGGATCGGCGAAACCCAATGTACTCGAACCCGAAGCCTATCTGAGCGAGGTGCTGATTCGCATCACCGACCATCCCATTAACCGCGTCGGGGAACTGCTGCCCTGGAACATCAACTCCAAAGCATCTGAAGAGTCGACTTAACCGATTCGTGGACACTTAGCAATACGGCGCACGGCGTACGGTTACTTACAGTAAAGGAAGCGTCCAAAAAAAGGTCATTGGTGAGAATTCTCTACCTTGGACAACTCGATTACGGCCAGACAGCACTCATGCGGATGCGCGCGCTTGAGCGACTCGGTCACTCTGTTCGCGGTGTACACACGTCGCAGGCCTGGAAGGGTGCACGGTGGGTCACCCGACAGGTGCAACGGCGAATCCATCTAGGATCGATCGTCGAAGAGATTAACTCGACAATCTTGTCTGCAGCATGTGAGTTTAGGCCAGACTTGCTATGGGCGGACAAGCAGGAATTCCTCCGTGCAGAAACCATCGAGGAACTACGCGGACTTGGCGCGAAAACGGTGCACTTCACGCCCGACCCCTATTTCTCGCTTCCCTGGAAGCGTACGCAACTCATGGATGAAGCTATGAGTTTATTCGATGCGGTTGTCTACTGCAAGTCATATGAGCGCAGGCAATACGAGATGCTCGGCAAACCAGTTGTCTATATGCCGCTCGGATATTGCGATGAAGTCCACCGTCCGCTGCCGTCCAAGGACGCCCGGTGGAGCTGCGCCGTTGGTTTTCTGGGCGGGTGGGAACCGCGACGCGAGCGCCTGCTTCACGCTGTCGCCGCCGCCGGGGTAGACGTCAAGATCTGGGGCGGATACTGGGATTTTCTGCGCGATGGTAAATGGACTCTCCGCCGGCACATTATTTTGCGCCAGCTTTCTGGGGGAGATCGTTTCCGCTTTCATAGCGATGAGTTATTGGCTCGTGCTCACCAAGGCGGGGAGGTTTACGAGGACGATTACGCGCGGGCGCTTACGGGTTCCAAGATAGGTATAGGATTCTTGCGGAAGACCTGCCCCGACCAGCACACGACACGTACCTTTGAAATCCCCGCCTGCGGCAGCCTGCTTCTGGCTGATCGCACCGAAGAGCACCAGGAGTTCTTTGAAGAAGGCAAAGAGGCCGAGTTCTTTGCTTCTAGCGAGGAATTGCTGGAGAAAACCAAATTCTATTGCAGTAATGAGTCTGCCAGGAAGAGAATCGCAGAGGGAGGCTGTAAACGCTGCAGAGAAGGAAAGTACTCTTATAGGCATCGCCTTAGCACAGCGCTTGACGCTCTGGCGCTGGTCTGAACTTCGACCAATGCCGCCCTCGATCCTCGAGAAGGTTTTGATGCTGTACGCGCGAAGCTTTCCGATTTGTCATTGCAAGCTGAAGCAGCTGAAGCCTGAGCTGTTCCGAATCCATGGTTGCAAGCGTATCTTCTTACCGGTGTATGCGAGGAGTTAGCGGGCATGAAGCGAGTTCTTCCGATTTCAAGCATCCGCTTTCTCCTAGCGGTTTGGGTATTCCTGAGCCATTTTCCTTATCCCGTTCTCTCCGGGCCTCAACCCAATCCATTTCTCTGGGCAGCCCGCTCCCTACTGCACAATTCCTTCAATGGCCCCGCGGCCGTGATGGCGTTTTTTGTGATTTCCGGATTCTGCATCCATTTCCCCAATCGCGAAAGATTCGAAGTGCCCTCATGGACTGCATATTACACTCGGAGATACCTAAGGATTCTTGTACCAATGGGAGTCGCAATAGGATTGGCAGTTCCACTCAAACTGAAATTCGGATACTACGTCAACTTCATCTTGTGGAGCCTCGTGTGCGAAGAGATTTACTACTTTATTTATCCTGCCCTGCTCCGCCTTCGAGACCTGTTAGGTTGGCGGACGCTCATGACACTCGTATGGCTGACCTCCTTTCTTACGATTTTAAGTAATCCTGGGGCTAAGGAGTATCATGAATACGGCCTATCCTTGACCTGGGTATTGGGCCTTCCCTGTTGGTTATTGGGTGTTAGAATGGCTGAACGCTTGGATCTGTTCTGTTCGCGCTCCGTCAGCGCAATCCAGATCTGGTTTTGGCGCGGCGGCATTTGGGTTCTGAGCGTGGCCTTCTCCGTATTTCGCTTTCATGCGAACATCGGCTTCCCGTGGACTCTTAATCTTTTTGCCATTGCTGCCGCGTGGTGGCTTCAACGGGAGATTTCATACTACCGTAGCCCGAGGAGGATCCCACTGTTCGAGAGATTTGGAGACGCAAGCTATTCTGTTTACTTGACCCATATGCACATGGCGGTGCTGGCCGGCTGGGTGACTGCGTTACATACAGCCTCATCGTGGTGGCTGACTGCAATCCTTACCGCGTTGTTCTCGAGCTTGTTCTACTGGTGCATAGAACGACCGTCGCATCAGTTAGCCCGATATTGTTCTCAGAGGCTTGCGCAGCGTGATCGTGCTGCAAGTGCAATCGAGGAACGAACGGTTGTGGCGGGAGAAAGCGCAACCTGACCCGACTGGAGATAGTGTTGCCCGTTGCACCAGCGTGCTCTCTCTCCTCGTTGCTCCATGTTTGTCGAGGCAATGGCCGTTGACCCCAATTCGGTACTCTGTGGCCACGGAAAAATCCGGCGAACGAACCAGTGATATCCTTGGGCATCGAGCGTCTACAACCTTTGTGAACTAGCATGATGTTACTGATTCTCATTTGTCTATTGGCATTCTTTTGGCTCTTATGGATACTCCGAAGTCGTGGGCTTTCTCTAGGGCTTCCGATCGCCTATTTGTTTTCACTGTTGTTGATCCACGTGCCTGGCGCCTTTGCTCAAATCGCGGGCCGCGATTTTCTTTTGAACTCGGACCTGGTTGAACTTGCCATGCGTTTCACGGCGGTCGGTTCGATCTGTTTTGTCGCCGGTGTGTGGTTGGCCCGTAGGTCAGCCCCGAGGGCGTCATCCTGTCAGGACGTGGTTCGGCCTCACTTCTGGCGGTTTTGTCTGATTGGAGGGTGGGCCTGCATCTATGGCCTCAGCCCCCTCTATAAAATACCCAGTGTGAGTGCCGCAGTTGACAAGGCTGGAGGGATTTGGATGCTGGGAGTGATGCTAGGTTTGAGAGCGGCCTGTCGACGCGCCGATCTCAAACGAATTGGAATCTGGCTCGGGGCGCTCATGGTTTATCCAGTTTTGATGCTTTTGCTCGGAGGTTTTCTGAGTTATGGATCGGCAGCAATCATTCTAGTCTGTTCAGCACTCACGATTTCCACGCGAAGCTACTGGCGGGTGGTGGTTGGCATTACTGTCTTTGGACTCTTGAGTTTGAGCATTTTCGTAACTTACTTTCAGCACCGCGATGACATCCGGGACCAAGTGTGGGGTGGAAGACCTCTGGAGGCGCGAATCGATAGCGTCATTGACACGGTTAAGGACTTTCAGTGGCTTGACCCCAGCAACCGGAAGCACCTGATCGCCCTCGACGAAAGGCTAAACCAAAATTATTTCGTGGGACTGGCGGCTCGGCGAATTCAGGAGGGCCAAGTGGATTACCTTGAGGGCGAGTCCGTCTGGGAGGGACTCGAGGCTCTGGTTCCGCGCGTCTTCTGGCCGGAAAAGCCGGTGTATGCCGGTAGTCCGCAGATCGTTTCGAAGATGACCGGCCTGGCGCTTTCCCCCAGGTCTTCATTTGGCGTAGGCAACGTGATGGAGTTTCAGATCAATTTTGGAATTCCGGGAGTGATCGCGGGCTTTTTAGCCCTCGGGTGGCTCATCGGTACCCTTGACCTCAAGGCTGCTGTTGCAGAAGGCCGAGGCGAGTTGGGAGCTGTTATTCTGTTCTTTCTCCCATGTGTCGCCCTTATTAACCCAGCTGGGTCACTCGTAGAATTATTCAGCGGCACTGCTGCGGCTCTGGTCGGAGCGTTGGTTTGGAACGCCGTGTGGAAGCGTTTCGTCACAAGGAACTCGAGTGTGCCGAAATTATTGCCGGTGGGGGTTCCAAATCGTACTTGAAAGTTCTCATTACAGGCACGAGTCTGCTACCTGATTATGGTGGCCCAGCGTTTTCGGTCTCCAGATTGGCTGTGGCTCTGGCAGACGCAGGGGCCGAAGTCGGTCTATGGGCTTCCGACGGGTCTGCTGCGAACACCCCGCTGGTCCCCGCGATGTCACCGGTGCAGCGCCTGACAGGCACGGAGTCCGAAGCTCTAGATCGATTCGGGGACCCTGATATTCTGCATGATAACGGGATCTGGCTACGGCATCACCACCGCCTCACCGTCTTCGCAGAAAAGCGTGGAATCCCACGGGTAGTCAGTACTCGGGGAATGCTTGAACCCTGGGCGATTAGCCATAAGGGATTGAAAAAGAAAATTGCCTGGCGGCTATACCAGCGGCGCGACTTGAAGCAAGCGCTTTGCCATATCGCAACGGGCGAGTCGGAAGCCCGAAGCCTGCGGTACCTTGGGCTTCGAGTTCCTATAGCGATCGTTCCGAACGGTGTTGATGTGCCTGAGGAGGGGCCTTCCAGCGTCTCCTCGGAAGCTGAGAAAGCATCTCGAAACCGACGAGAAAGAATCGCGCTTTTCATCGGCCGGATTTACCCGATCAAGGGCCTGCCAATGCTAGTTGAGGCTTGGGCGCGTGTGCGGCCGGATGGCTGGCATTTGCGTATCGCCGGGCCCGACGAGGCTGGCCATCAGAAGCATGTTGAAGGGGCAGTATCGGCTGCGGGCTTGGGCGAAGTCGTTTCCTTCATGGGGCCGATCGAACCTCAAATGAGGACGTCGGCCTTCCGCGATGCGGAGCTTTTCGTACTCCCCACTCACTCGGAAAGCTTTGGCTTGGTGGTCGCCGAAGCGCTTGCTCACAGCTTACCAGTCCTGACTACCGCAGCGGCACCGTGGTCGATTCTGCGAGAAAGAGGTTGCGGCTGGTCGGTCGATGCGACCGTCGATGGTATCGCCGAAGGTTTATGTCAGGCTACACGTCTCGATAGCGAAGCGCTCCGGGACATGGGCAAGAAAGGTCGCGCCCTCGTCGTCGAGAAGTTCAGCTGGAAACGTATTGCGGACCTCACGCTCTCGACGTACGAGGAGGTGCTTGCGGCCGGGGATCGGTCCGGCGAGAAAGGGCGCCTACAGCCTGTTTAGGACGATGAATGCACCTCGGGGGTGTGTCCTGTTGCTCGGAAATCAGGGAGTCGAAGTCGAATCGAAATGAATATCCTCGGACTTAACGCCTTCCACGGCGATGCCTCAGCGGCATTGCTGCGTGACGGACAGCTGGTGGCCGCATTGGAGGAGGAGCGGCTGAATCGCGTGAAGCACTGGGCCGGATTGCCCGTGCTGGCTGCGAAGGCCTGTCTTCAGGGAACGCAACCGGACCACATCGCGATTTCGCGGAATCCCAAAGCTCATCTGAAAGACAAACTGTTGCGGGTGGCGCTGCGACCACACCGGTGGGCGAGTCTCGCACCCAGGGCTGCTAACAGCGCTCGGATTGCGCAAGTCGGTCAGGTGCTCGCCGCTGAGGGGATTGTGGCTCGCGGGGGGCAGCAGGTGCATTTTGTGGAACACCATAGGGCGCACCTCGCGAGCGCGTTCTTTGCATCACCTTTCGACGAGGCCGCTGTCATCTCCATCGACGGCTTCGGTGATTTCAGCAGCGTGATGTGGGGGGTGGGTAAAGGTAATCAGATAGAAGTACGAGGCTCCGTGTCCTTCCCCCATTCCCTGGGGATTTTCTATACCGCGTTTACCCAATTCCTCGGCTTTCCGAAGTACGGTGACGAGTACAAGATGATGGGTCTGTCGGCGTACGGCGAGCCGAGGTTCGTTGAAAAAGTGCGGCGCGTGGTTCGAACCGAGGACGATCAGTGCCGGCTCAATCTGGATTACTTTACCCATCACAGTAAGGGTGTAGAGATGACCTGGTACGGCGGGGATCCGACTCTGGGCGCGGTCTTTTCGCACAAGATGGCTCAGGAATTTGGTGAACCGCGCGTGCCGCGGTCCGAGATCGAACAAAGGGACAAAGACTTGGCGGCTTCCGTGCAGTTGGTGCTCGAGGAGAATTACTTTGCGCTGCTGAATTTTGTCCAGAGGCAGACGGGAATGACTTCCGTTTGCCTGGCAGGCGGGGTCGCGCTGAACTGTGTGGCCAATGGCATGATCTTCGAGCGCACGAACTTCCGGGAAGTGTACGTTCAGCCGGCGGCGCACGACGCTGGGACCTCAATTGGCGCCGCGCTCCATGTGCAGCACCAAGAGTTGAAGTTGCCGCGCCACTTTGAGATGCGCCACGTGTATTACGGGACCGAATATTCGGACAGTGAGATCCTCAGCGACTTGGAGGCCGCAGGCTGTAGGTATCACAAACTCCCTGAAGACGACCTCATGGGCAGCACTGTGGAGGCGATCGCACAGGGGAAGATTGTAGGCTGGTTTCAGGGCCGAATGGAGTTTGGACCAAGGGCGTTAGGGAACAGAAGCATTCTTGCGGACCCGCGCCGCAAGGATATGAAAGAGATTCTCAACAGTCGTATCAAGTATCGCGAACCGTTCCGGCCATTCTGCCCGTCGATTCTGGCGGAGAGAGTGGGCGAGTATTTCGAGACCGACTACCCATCACCCTTCATGGTGATGGCGTACAAGATCAAGCCGGGGCAGCGCGAACGGATTCCAGCTGTGACGCATGGGGACGGGACCGGGAGGCTCCAGACGGTGGAGCGCGATGTGAATGAGCGATATTGGAAGCTGATTCACAAGTACGAGGAAGCGACGGGGATACCGGTGCTGCTCAACACTTCATTCAATGAGAACGAACCCATCGTCCAGACGCCGGCGCAGGCAATCGACTGCTTCCTCCGGACGCAGATGGATGTGTTGTCGATCGGCGGGTACCTCTTGCGCAAAGAAGAAAACCTGACTCCGAGTGAAAATCGAGCAGCGTTTGCGGAACTCCAGACAGGATGAATCTGTCCCGCAATACAGGCGACGCGCTCGGCCGAAATATGTTTTGCTCGCGAAACTAGGATCGATGCAGGTTCTGTTCATTAACCAGTTTTTTTGGCCGGACACGGCAGCGACCGGCCAATTGCTGACTGATGTTGCCCGGGAGATCGATCCCGAATTGCACACAGTAACTGTGCTGTGCGGACGATCAGTCTATGGAACGGCGGATTTGGCGTCACCACCTCTGGCGAGGATTGTCCGATCTGGGAATGTGGCCTTTTCGAGAGGCAAGATCGGCCGCGTCATGTCCTATGCATCGTTTTTCGTGGGAGCGATGGTCGAGGGCGTTCGTGGCCCGAAGCCCACGCTTGTAGTGACGCTGACAACCCCTCCGATTGTTTCGCTCTTGGGCACGTTGCTGAAGAGCTTGCGCGGCTCGAAGCACTTTATATGGGAAATGGACGTGTATCCGGATATTGCCGTAGATCTGAATGTCCTGAAGCAACGATCTATCGTGACGCGACTGATCGGTATTCTGGCGGACATCCCGCGACACAGAGCCGACGGGATCATCGCTCTGGGCGACGACATGAAGGCGAGGCTAGTCGCCCGCGGGATTGCGGAGGATAAGATTATTGTGGCGGAAAACTGGGCTGACGGAGACGAGATTGTACCGGGTCCGTTCCAGGACGGCCCGCTGGTGGTGCACTACTCTGGAACGTTTGGATTGGCCCACGAGGAGCATACAATTGCCGAAGCCATGCGAAAGCTTCGTGACGACTGCCGATTCCGCTTTGTGTTCGTCGGTGGTGGGGCACGTCGTGGCCCGTTGGAGGAGTTCTGTAGAAGGGAAGGGATTCGCAATGCCGAGTTCCGTTCTTACGCGAGCCGCTCTGAGCTGAGCCGGAGTTTTGCAGAAGGTCACGTGGGGCTGGTCACGCAGATCCGCGCGACCGAGGGTTCGGTCGTTCCGAGCAAGAGTTACGGAATTATGGCGGCGGGACGGCCGATGCTCTACGTCGGTCCACGGGGCGCGACACCCGCACGCCTTGTCGAACGGCACGAATGCGGTTGGAGAATCGAACCGGGGGACGTCGAGAGTATGGTCGGACTTCTATACCGGCTGGAGCAAGATCGCGGTCTGATACGGGAGTCGGGAGCGCGGGCCCGGCATGCCTTTGAGAGATACTATGACAGGCCGATCGGAGTAGCGAGAATTTTATCAATCCTTGGCCTCCTGGAGGCTTCTCGTTCAACCCCAGCTTGCGCTGCCGATTAATCGATGGTTTAGCGGGGCGTCCCCGCTGTGTCGTTTTGTAGGGCGGTTTATCATACGTCAACCTAGTTCTGTAATGCGCGTGCTCGCCCCCGCATTCGCCGGGCGCTGAAAGCAGTTGAAACCAGATCGATTGGAGGAGCCACTGACTACGCTTTCGATGAAGAGAACTCCGAGGGCCTTTATCTCCGGCATCACGGGACAGGATGGATCCTATCTCGCCGAGTTCCTGCTCAACAAAGGGTACGAGGTGCATGGCATCATTCGCCGGACCTCCACTTTCAATACGGATCGTCTCGATCATATCTATTCGGATCCGCACGAGGAAGGGACGGCTCTGCATCTGCATTACGGCGACTTGTCAAACGCAGCCCACCTCAATCGTCTGCTCAAGCAAATCGAACCCGATGAGGTTTACAACTTGGGGGCGCAGTCGCACGTGCGCGTAAGCTTCGACCAGGCCGAGTACACTGCGGACATAGTGGCGACGGGCGCCCTGCGGCTCTTGGAAGCCTTTCGCGACTATGCACGTGAATCCGGGCGGGAGCCCCGATTTTATCAAGCCGGCTCTTCTGAAATGTTCGGAGCCTCGCCGCCGCCGCAGAACGAAAAGACTCCCTTCTATCCGCGCAGTCCTTACGGCGTGAGCAAAGTCGCAGCCCATTGGTACGCCGTCAACCAGCGCGAGGCATACGATCTCTTTATCTGCAACGGAATTTTGTTCAATCACGAATCCCCGCGTCGGGGCGAGACGTTCGTCACGCGCAAGATTACGCGCGCCTTGGGCCGAATCAAGTTCGGTCTACAGGAAAAGCTCTACCTTGGGAATCTCGATGTGCGGCGGGATTGGGGCCACGCGCTGGATTTCGTCCGTTCGATGTGGCTGATGTTGCAGCAGGAGTCCCCCGATGACTATGTCGTGGCGACGGGAGAGAGTCACTCGGTGCGCGAGTTTTTGGACCTTGCAGCCGGTTTTGCTGGGGTCAACTGGAAGAGTCTGGTCGAGACCGATCCTCGCTATTTTCGTCCGACCGAAGTTAACTCCCTTCAGGGAGATGCCAGCAAGGCGCGGAAAACGCTCGGGTGGCAGCCCGAAATCAGTTTCGAAGAACTCGTGCGCTCCATGGTCGAACAGGACCTAGAATTGGCGCGCCAAGAGCAGACTCTATTGGAGGCGGGACACCAAATCCATCTACGAGGCAGAGTGCTTGGCTGAGCACATTCACGGATTGAGGGGAGGCCGGGTATTCGTGGCCGGCCACCGCGGGCTGGTAGGGTCAGCGATCGTTCGCCGACTCGAAGTGTTAGGCTGCCACAACGTGCTGGTTCGCAGCCACTCCGAGCTTGATCTCCGAGAGCAGGCCGCCGTAGACGATTTTTTCCGCGAACACCGGCCCGAATTTGTGTTTTTGGCGGCAGCCAAAGTCGGCGGGATTCTAGCCAACGCGACTCACCCAGCGGAGTTCTTGCGTGACAATCTCGCGATTCAGACCAATGTCATTCACGCCGCGTGGATGCATGGTGCCAAGAAACTCCTGTTCCTGGGGTCGTCCTGCATCTATCCGAGGTTGGCACCGCAGCCGATCAAGGAGGAGTACCTGCTGACCGGTCCTCTGGAAGCGACCAACGAGGCGTACGCGATCGCGAAGATTGCCGGTCTTAAGCTCGCGGCCGCCTATCATGCGCAGTATGGATTTTCGGCGATTAGCATTATGCCGACCAATCTCTACGGTCCGGGAGACAATTTCGATCTGCAGACCTCGCACGTGCTCCCCGCGATTATTCGCCGATTCCATGAGGCGAAGATATCCGGCTCGTCCTCAGTGACTCTGTGGGGAACGGGTACGCCACGGCGCGAGTTTCTTTACGTCGACGATCTCGCCAATGCCGCTTGCTTTCTGATGGAGACTTACGATGAGCCCGATCTGTTGAACGTGGGTGTCGGCGAGGATCTCACCATTGCGGACCTGGCCGCGCTCGTAGCTCGAATCGTCGGCTACAGTGGGCGCATCGTTTTCGACCCTTCGCGTCCGGACGGAACACCGCGCAAATTGCTTGACGTCTCCCGCATTCACGCACTCGGATGGCAGGCTCTGATCCCACTCGAGAAAGGCATTGCCCTCACGTACGAGTGGTACCTAAAACAGACATTCAACGTGGCGTCCGCCCCGAAGAGTCACTCCGGAGGCAGTGCTGCGATAGCTTGACGTAGAACAACACACGCAGGCGCGGCAAGCACGCTCTTCGGGACCCTCCTGGTTTTGATCCGGCCACCCGCTGGACACCTCTTGAAACCCATTCTCGGTCTGAGGGGACTTGTCTGCTGATAAGCGACCAGAGTTGGGAACTGGTGCAAGGCATTGAATTGATTAATGGCGTAATCATAGACGCGGAGCGAGGAGATTGTTCCCTCCAACCTGACAACGCTCTGAATAACTGGCGAGCATCCTCGTTGCTGCTTTCTGCGACGATTTGACCGATCTTCTCACTGCCGGGTTCTTCAACAATGGGAATCGGAACAATTAGAACAAGCTAACGAGAGAAAACAATGAGGAGCCAACACCGAACGCACAGAAACACCAGACACTACTACCTAAGCTGAACGCTCTCGTTTTCCCACCGTTGGCACTTGTATCTCAGTGTTCTGGTTCCGTTGTCGGAGGTATTTCAAGAAGGTCGGCGGCTTCTTCTTCGCTGCAATTTTGGCGGTCTGCGACGAGTTTCTTCGCTTGCTCTAGAGTTAGCTTTCTCAGGGTTGGAGGAGAATAAGGCTCTTGCTTTTGGTTGTTCGATTCCATTTTTGTTCTTGCGCCTCCTAAGCTGGCGAGTCTGCCCATCGCAGCCGCTCTATGTTCGAAGCCATGTGAGTGGGCGACTGGAAAACGAACTGCCGCAATATCGGCATTGCTGCCGAAATATCGGCTCTGGTACGCCGTCAGATGGTTTTCAGTCTCGCCTGTCGATTTGCTGCAACTCATGTGCCATACACCGACCGAAGAAATCGTCCGGGGTGCCGTTCACTATCCTGACTCGATGGGTGTCCGAGACCAACGAATTGCGGCGCTGCTCAAAGATGCCTTGATCGCGGCAATTGGAGGGATCTCGCACGGGCATTCTACCCGCCAGGGGGGCATTCCCGTCGCGGGCCGGACGTGCTCAAGGTGAAGCCGCCCGAGAAGCCGAAGAAGGCAAAGGGCCAAGCGAGAGCTTGGCTCACTTTTCGTTAGCGTCTGATTCATTGGGAACCAATAATCGCTTCGTTAGGATTCCGGAAACGGCGTTCTCCAGTTTCTCCGGATTCATAAAACCCTTTTCAAAGTATCCAGCTACTCCTTCTTGGATGAGCTTCTTCCCGTTCTTCTCTGACAGGCTGCCAATTGCCAACACTGCCCGTGGCAACTGAGATCCGCGTGCGGGGACGAGGGCTGCCGGCGGCGATTTCGCAACGCAGCGGATCGCGCAAATGGCACCCGCGTGCCGGATACATCACTTTCAGGCCATTTCGCACCGGTTTGGTCTGCCTTAATGTTTTACCGGCTGGCGGCGGGGCACTTCTGGGAGCGGTGGCAAAGCTCAGGTTCACTGGTCGACGCCTTCGCCGTCAGTCCAACCTCGGGAGTTCCGGGCCTACACACCTCATTATGCAACTACGAAGACTGATCGCCCTACTCGCGCTGTCTCTCTCGTTCTCGCAGCAACTCCTAGCCCAAACACCAACCCGGGTACCTAGTTCCGGCTCGTCTGCAGCGCAAACGTCAGGCGTGGCGCACAATGAATCGGCGAAAACCAAATGCACGGACAATGGCACCTACGTGAATAGCAAAGGTCAGACAGTGCCACGACCCGAGAACTGCAAGGCGCCACCCAAGGACGCTACCGCGCAATGTCGAGACGGCACTTACAGCTTCAGCAAGAGCCGACGCGGCACGTGCTCTCAGCACGGCGGAGTAGGCAAATGGTTGTGACACCCAAGGAGGGTGCAGCAGCAACGCTTCTGATGTGGACACTCGTTGGCCTTGGTCGCAGTTCTCAACTTCAGTTCTCAAACTTATAGATTCCCGACTACCTTCAGATGCTGTTGATCGCCGACTGACTCTCAGAGTCGAAACCCCCGATCAGTCATCATGTGAATTAAGCTGTGGGGAACTGTGGAAAATTGAACCGTCCACTCACTAAGCGTCCAACATTTCAACAGATTGCAATCTTCGGTGAACGCACTCTCCAAATTCAGGGTTTGCACTGAAAAGCGGCATTGACAGCTCGGAAGGAAGTGTTTAGGGTGACTTCCGTCGACGGCTGAAAGGGTCGGCTAAATTAACATTTTGCCGGTCCGAAGTAGGCTGAGTGGTCGGCTCGGCGGGAAACCCGAAGGGCAGCCAGACCTGAAAAAACCGACGGCTCTGCGAGGGGGCAGTTGGGGTTTGGAACCGCGAAAGCGGTGATCGCATCAAGGGCTGTGACGGTGCATGCGTCCACGCTGTTGGCTCCCTCGCAGGAGCTGGCGGCTAGAGCATAACCAATGTCACAGCCTTTACCTTTTCTAGTGTCCTCTTCTAAACCCCGTAATGGCCGTTGCCTCGAAAACTCTCCTTCCAAAATGATGAAGATTCCGAACTCGAATCATCGTTTCGGCGAGCACATTTCGCGAGCGTTGAACAAAATTAAGAAACCAAGCAGCGCCGGCGAAATCATCGAATTGCTCAATCGTGACCTCGCGCTCGGGGATCACCCCTTCCGAGAGAAAGACATCGCGGAGTGGTTGCGAAACAGCGGGGACACAGCATTGACACTCTATTGGTCAAAGACTCGTCCCCGAAAATAAGAATCTTCCAAATCTTCCAGATGATCGCTGGCCGCCACACACTCTATGGCGCTGCGGATCCTCGCGGCGACTGACCCACTGGGCGAATGGATGGAGAGACTACGTAGGCGCACGGTCGACACCCGTGCACTTCTTTGAGGTTGCCGAAAGGCCGAGGCGGCTGGCGAGCTGCGGATGCAGGGATGCTGGGGCCTGGAATTTATTCACCAGAAGTGCCACGACCAGGGGACGCTCGACCCTGTGTTCGAACGCAACGGGACCTCACCAGCCACAAAAAGTCCACTACGGTGTATTCCGTTGCTATACAAAAACGTGCGGGTCGTCAACAACGCGATTCTTGCACACCTGAGCCTCGAGGTCTTACACCGTCGCTGAGTTCCTAGGTCCTTCGGCCTCTGCCATCATTATTGAGGCCGAAAGCTCGACCATACCAACTGTTATCATCTCATTCAGAAAATCGGCGACGTCCCGCTGAACCATCTCTGACTCTACTTCATATTCCTGCGCGAAGGCCATCGCCAGTTGCGTCACCGTTCGCGGCGATCCCAGTAATCTCCAAATCAACGAACCCGTGCTGTCGAGACTATAGATCGATGCCAGATTGCCCACTCTGTCGTGCACCGGAATGATCAAAGTTTCTCCCGCAACCACGCGCGCGACGACTGCCTGCGAGCAAACGAAAGTCTCCTCTTTCAATATGGTTGCCATCGTGTCGTCTCTCCGGTCCCGAATGCTCCGTCCCAATTTGAGACTACTGCGAAACCCCGTATAAAACGATCGAACTTGGAGATAGGTATTGCATTGGTTACTTCCTCCGATGGTTCGCAATTGCGCACAAAACCATGGGTCACGAGGCGACTCCGATGGAGCTTGGACGTAGAACTGCCCTCCACAAGATTAGGGCGTAGGTTCATCGACGCATCAACGCGGGAGGCTCTTTGCCGTAGACAAACGAAATAAGACGTTATTTATTTTGGATGTGACAACGGGAACATCGCAGCCAGATGCTCGCTGAAGGGGATTGACGCTGATTTCTCGACCGTGAAATTGAATATCGTTCGTTCTATCTATCTCCGCACTTCGAAACCTCCAGACAGAAGCCTCGCTGAAACCTGTTCCACTCCGATGTTCACGAGGCTGACGACTTATGGGCCTTGAAGGGCGAGTGCGTACTCAAAGTTAGAGGATCGGATAATCCTTACGACTGCTTGTTGAAAATGGACCCTCTCGCGCTGCTCCTGGTGTACCTGCTGCAGTCCCATTTAAATACAGACCTTCCCGGCACGCTCTGTTCTGCATTTTTACCCTGTTTTCCCGAACGAGCTGTGTTACGGAATCCGATATAGGGCCTGGGCACCGAGACTGGTGACCAGCGCTCCACCGTTCAGAATCTCCTTTACGGTGCTGTTGGGGATAAAGAGAATGTCGTCCGCCTCGAGCGGAATATCCGCCGCTTTGGCCCGCATGAGTTTCTTCAGAGGCACCGGTATTTGTTGCAGCCCGGTCGGCGTGCGGCGCAGCATTTTGGTGCCGCCAATGGCGGCATCGCGCGTTGGCCCTCCTGCTGCCGCCACAATCCGCAAAACTGTCACTCCGCCACCTGAGCCGAGAACGTAGCCCCCAGGTTTAGTGACTTCCCCCAACACGTAGACAATCGGGGCCGCGGGGACAACCACCGTGTCCCCTGGTTGCAGCTCGACATTGCTCAGCGCCATTTGCGCAGGGTCTTTCGAAAGCTCAACCGTGTTTGGATCCTCGCTACCGCGGTGTGAGATGACTGCCCGATTGGCGGCTTTTTCAGTGAGGCCACCAGCGGCCTGTAGCACGTCGAAAAGTCGATGCGGCCCGAGAATGGTGTAGGACCCTGGCTTAACGACCTCGCCCACCACGGAAACGCCACTGCTGGTGTATTCCTTCACGAAGACCGAAACCTGCGGATCGTTGAGAATGTTGCCCTGCCGCAGTTTTTCCTCAATCGCGCCTTCCGCTTCGCTACTGGTAAGCCCCCCGACGTGAACGTACCCGACCAGCGGAATCGAGATATTTCCGTCGCCGCTTACGCGCGTGTGCCCGGAAAGATCAGTCGCCCCATACACTGCGACTTCCATCTCATCCCCGGGACCGAGAACGAGTGCCGACGAATTCCTTGGAACGAGAGGTTGAACCGAGGTCGTCTGCGGAGGGTTTGAGGCGTCTGGTTGGTGCGCAGGGTCGCCCTGATTGCCGACGTTTTGGGGAGGGTTGCTGTTTTGTGCCACCGCAACTTGCAGACAGCCAAAGACGGCGGCTATTACCGCCAAGCGCAAAACTCGGGATAGGAGATTCTGGACATAATGCATAGGGATAAGGCGATTCTAATGCGGCAAGGCCCACACGCACAACCTTAGGTAGTGTCCTCAAAGTGCGTTGCAAAGTAAAAACGCCCATCGAGCGTCAAGAACGATGGGCGTTTTTATTGAACAGTGCGTTGATGATCTATGACAACGCCCCGCCTGGCGTCGGGGCACGTTACTTCGGCAAAGTGCGTTAGTCGAAGGACACCGGCCAGTTTTTCTGGAAGGGAAAATGCTGGTATTGCAAAGCGTCAGCCCATCTATTAGCTTTGGAAGCTAATTTGGTTTGGCAATTGCGAGGGGGAGAAAACACATTGGGCACTACGGTTCAGGTTTTGGTAACCGGGGCAGGCGGATTCATCGGTCATCATCTCGTCTCTTTTCTTCGGGCGCAAGGCTATTGGGTCAGGGCAGTCGACCTGAAGCATCCGGAGTTTGGTGCCAGCGAGGCCAACGAATTTGAGTTGCTCGATCTACGGAGTTGGGAGGACTCCATCCGAGCAACGGCAGAGATCGACGAAGTGTACGCGTTAGCCGCAGACTTGGGTGGGATGGGTTGTAGCTCCGCCGATGATGCTCAGATCTTAGATAATAACCGTTTACTCAATCTCCATTGCATAGAAGCAGCCAGACAGAACCGAGTCACTCGATACTTGTATACGTCGTCTACATGCGTGGATCCGGAGAGCTGCCAAAGCGCAACGAGTGGTGCTCCTCTCAAGGAGGAAGACGCCTATCCGGCAACGCGTCAAGATGCCTACGCGTTGGCTAACTTCTCCGGTGAACGCCTTTGCACTCAATATCGACAGGATTATGGGCTTGAAACCAGGATTGTGAGACTCCCCGACGTTTTCGGTCCGGTCGGATCCTGGCTTGGCGGAAAAGAGTCAACACCCGCTGCATTATGTCGCAAAATTGCGGCCGCCCAACTTGAAGGCCTTAATGAAATTGAAATTTTGGGTGACGGCGAGCAAACGCGGTCCTTCTGCTATATAGATGATTGCGTTACCGGGTTGCACAAGGTAATGAGATCTGATTGTTCCGAGCCCTTGAACCTGGGCCGAGATCGAATGGTGTCCATCAATCAACTTGCCGATATGATCGCAAATATCGCCGGTGCTCCTATGACCAAAACGCACGTTCCCGGTCCTGAAGGTGTGCGCGGCCGCAATTCAGATAACACACGTCTCAAAGAAGTATTGCAATGGGAGCCACAGATATCATTGGAAGAAGGGCTAAGACGCACCTACTGGTGGGTCCAGAAACAGGTCATAGAATTGGCTTCCGAATACAGTTTTGGGATCGCCTCTTTTCCGCCCCGCTGACGCGCTGGATCGCTCTCAACTTGAAGGGTGTGGTCCCCAACGTGATAACTAGCAAGGACCTTATGCCAGCCGAGGCTAGTTTAACGTTCTTCCCCCCAGCCCCTCCGGCATTGAAGAAGTGCCGCTCTTGGCCAGGAGTACTTCGGCAGTACCGTGTTTGCGTTTGCCGTGCACCATGAAGTGTGATCTGTCCTGAAAACCGACAAGAGTCTACGAATGGGACAGCCGCTGCTGAGGGTCGATCTGTGCAGATCACCTGCAAGACATTGATCCACAATACCTTAGCAGTGAAGCAGAGCGCGGTGGTCCACGTGCACACACTAGCCTGCGTTCTGAGCATCTTTAGCGGGCCCGACTGAGTGAGAATGGTGCATTTCGGTACCTTCGCAGTTTGACCTAAAAAGAGGAAGCGAAATGTACGCCCACCAGGGGAGACAGAAGCAAAACGGAGAAGTCAACCGGTTGAACCTCGTGGACGCGCATCCCAATCGGCGGCAAGTGGGGCGAAAGCCCTCTGCCCAGAAAGGTTAGACATTACTTCACTGGTTGTGATCCCAAAAAGGAGCGCACCAAGCTCGCCACCCTGAACCGACGTTCCTAAGGGTGTGTGACCATTGTAACCTCCGGTCCGGCGGAGATTTTTCGGCTTTCGCTTCTAACCTGCCGTTCTTACAGCGACTTGACGCCGACTGCGGTCGTCGAGAAACTGCTTGGGACAGCTCTGCTTTTACTACCCCGCCCGAAATCTGCTTTCACTAGTTACCAGCGTACCCTATGCTGGCCTAAAGTTTTCACGAACAATCCTCCCAGATCACGAATTCCGAGTGCATGCACTGGGTCCTTCGCAAGCCAGGCAAAACGCAGCGGGACTAATACAAAATTCCCTCACGGAGAAAATGAGAACAAATGACAACCGGTAAACTTTTGCGGATTGCTGTGGCAGGACTGGCGATGACATTCGCCGTATCCATGGCGTCGGCCCAGGCACTCAACTCTGGCGCGCAGACCATTGCTCTGAACGCCAACTTAACCGAATCACTCACCCTCAGCCTGTCGGCAAGCGCGGTGAACTTCACACTCGCCGCTGGCAGTGCAGCTAACGCCGGCAGCACCAACATCACGGCCACGACAGCGTGGACTTTGAAGCCGGGACGGACCGCAGTTGGCGTGTACGCGTATTTCGTCAGCGCGGCGGCTGCACTGACTGACGGCGCGGGCGACAACATTCCATCTTCTGCATTCTTCATCTCTGATAATGGCGGCGCGTCCACCGCGCTCACTAGTACCGTTGCCTTCGGTGGCGCCAACGCGGGCTACCAGATGGCGAATGTGGCCATCACTGGCTTGAATAAGACCTCGAGCCACACCGACGTGATGGCGTTCAACATCAACTTGACCGGCGGCACCCTGCCTCAGTTGCCGGCAAATACCTACACCGGGACGCTGAACATCCAGGCGCAGGCAACTCCGTAATTTTTAGCGGACCTGAATGGCGGCAAGGGCGAGGAGCAGGGCTCCCGCCCTTCCGCCGTCTCCTGCAAAAAACTCGCGATGCGAATGCAGACAAAACTCGGCGCGGTGGCAGGACTGGTTCTGGCTGCGGCCACGTTTGCCGTGACGTCTGCGGTACCGGCACAGGCCCAGGTGCGAAACTCCGGGGCCAGCCCGATCGCGCTGCAGGCGGTTTTGAGCGACTCGATCTCGGTCAACCTTTCCGGCAACGCAGTCAACTTCAACCTGGTTGGCGGCAGCGCGAACAATCCCGGAAGCACTTCGATTACCGCGACTACAACCTGGATCCTGAAGCCGAGTGTGGGCAGCTTGAAACTTTACGCTTTTTTCAGCAGTTCGACCTCGGCGCTCACCGACGGCGCCGGCAACAATATTCCGTCGGCTGATTTTCAGCTATCCGACAACGCAGGGGCGTTTACCGCTCTCACCAATACCGTGCCGTTCGGCGGCGCCAATGCCGGGCTGCAGGTGTCTTCGACACCAATTCTGGGTAACAACAAGAGCGGCACTCGAAACGACGTAATGAATTTCAACATCAACCTGGCCCCGCTGCCGAATTTACCGGCAGGCGTTTACACCGGAACGTTGACGATCCAGGCTCAAGCAATCTGATTCGCAGGTAGGAACCATGAATCGAAATTCTCTCAGGACGGCAATGCGCCTCCTGGCCGGCGGGATTTGCCTGCTCGCCATGAACGCACCCGCGGCAGCGCAGACCGTGCGTCCCTTGATCAACGAGCTCAGCAACCCGGCCAAGGGCCGTGTGGAATATGTGAATGACGGCCTGACCCCTCTGAACGTCGTACTCGAGGCGAAGAGTTTCACGGTCTCTGAAACGGGGGAGATTACTTACCGTCCGCTCGACGCCGATGTTCACCTGAAGCTCTCGACCACGAGCTTTCGCATCCAGCCGCAGCAGACGTACTACGTTTTCTACGAAGCGAGTTCGCCGAAGAGTCCTTCGTGGTTTGTGATCTACGCGGCCTTCTCAGGATTTGCCTTCCGCACGGCGCAAGGAATGAATGTGCGCCTGGAGCTGCCTCATACCGTTTATCTGCTGCCCAAGCAGCAGGTAGAAAAGCCGGAAGTGCGTATCGATCGAGCTGAGCTGAGCACCGCCGACAATAAGGTCGTCTTGGAAGTGGAGAACACCGGCGACAATTTTGGCCGTGTGCTGCAGACACAACTGGTGTACACGAAGAAAAAGCAGGAAGCGCCAGGCTTCCCGATTTTTCCGCACAGCAAGCGGATTCTCGATGTGCCGCTCGAAGCAAAGCCAGAAGGTGAGAACGTTCCCGTCGGGGTGATGCTGCAATTACAGAACTTCAAAGTCGAAGGGAAACTGCAGCGGCGGGCAGATTCCGCGCCATCCGCAGCATCAGACTCGCCCACCGCACAAGGAAGCGCGGGGAAGAATCCTTAGTCCCCGACCATGTACCTCCGAGCCAAATGCGCGCTGATTCTGCTGACGGTGCTGCTGGCCGGAAGGGCGGGAGCTCAGGTCTTCCGGGTGGAGGGTGGAACTTCCACGTTGCTCAATGCGGAAGGCGGATCGGTCGAGTTCAAGGCTCCGAACTATGATGGCAGCGTCGGCCTGGGATTTTTTGACGGGCATTTCAGGTATGGGGGCGAGAGCCGCCGAGTGTACGACGGTTACACCATGCTCGCTGGGGACGAAGCGATCCCGTTCACTCTGCCCACCGACGTGTTCGACGCCAGTCACTATTTTTCCGTCCGAGGGATCGGTGCGACGCGCAAGGATGCCGACGGCAGCTTCTATGCTTTTGCCGGTACGACTTCCACCTGGCTGGGCGCAGGATTCTTCAATGCCGCCACCAGCGACAATCCCGTGGGAATGTTTTTCTACGAGCGGAAGTTGAACGACAAACTGAAATTGTTTTCCCGCAATATTCTGTCCCGCCGGCAGACGTTTCTGCAGGGCCTGGAATATAGTCCGAACCGCTCGCTGAAGGCTTCGCTTACGGGCGGCACTGGCTCCAACCAGAAATATTTCGCTGCCGCTGTCGATGAGGAAACCGAGAAGCTCGCCTTAAAAGCGAGCTACGTGATCACCGGGGACATGTTCGAACGGATCACGGTGCTCAGCCCGATGAGCTCCGAGGTGAACAAGGGCAATGTGCAACTGCTCTATAAGCCGACCGACTTCGCCACCATCACCACCGGACACGAGAACATCCTGGAGCCAGTGACACCGGGAGGGCCGATGCAGCAGGCTTCGGTGAACCAGTTCTCCACGGATTTTCACGTCAAGAGACTCTACTTCGGCAGCGGGCTATTCACGTCGAACGCCTCTGGCCGGAGCACGCAGGGGACGAACCTGTACGTCGGTCGTCGCATCGGTCGGCTCCTTGAAGTCAACACCAATTGGTTTCAAAGCAAACCGAAAAGTGGAGCGACTTCCACCATTCTGTCCGGCACGGTGCGGGAGAATTTTTCGTCGCGCTTTAGTTTGCTACAGTTAATCGCGCGCACTGACGGACAGACCACGTTTGCTTTTGGTGGTGATTTCACCAGTAATCGTCTGATGCTGCGCGCGGATTATGAGAATGTCTATCTGCCGTTTCGCTCCGACCGTCCTTTTGAGCAGGCGTTAGCTTTGAATGTGGGGCTCCGTGTGGCCGGCCCGTGGCAGCTTACGGCTGCGTCGAATGTGGCTCCGGACGGTCATCTCCGCTATTCTTTTGGCGCCAGTACGTATCTGTATCGCCTCCGCGGAATGATGAGCGCGCAGTCAGAGACTTTCTCGATCGCCAAATATCTGGTGCAGGGCGTGGTGAAAGACGATCACGGCGATCCCGTGGAGGGAGCGGCGCTCCATATCGGCAAAGAGGTGGTTTACTCCGACAGTTCGGGACGCTTCCTGGTGCGCTTCTCCAAGCGTGGCCCATTTCCGGTGAGCGTTGCGCCCGACGAGTTCATCACGAATGGCGTATACGAAGCGGTCTCGGCACCCGCGGAAGTGAAGGCTGAAACCGAGGATACGGCGACCGACCTGCAAGTAGTAGTAATCCGGCGTGTGCCGCCTCCGCAAGCGAACAAATGACCGCGCGACTCACAAAACCTCACTCGACATGTACAGGACTGAATCTGCCGTTACTGTTGAGGCGGGAATGGCTGCGATGCCTTGGTCACGATCGCTAAGACTCGATTACGAGGCGGAGAGCGGGCACGTTGATCCAGAATGCCCGACTCAGACCCGCATGATCGCTCGGTAGCCGCTAATGTTCTCTCGACAAGAACCGGACTAGCCGCGGTCTCGAATGGTTGCCGGCTTCTTACTTGGACGACCGTGAATATCGAGCAGCCTTTCCGACCCTTGCGATAGAGACCTTTTGACAAGCAATTCCGCGAATCTTTCGTATCGCCAATGCATAACAGCGTTGCTGTTTGTTCCTTTGGTCGCTTGGCGTCGTCCTGCTCCTGGCGCATGACGTGACGCATCCGAACGCTTTGACGGTCACACCGTTGGCGCAGACACACACTCTTTTTTCTTGGGCGCGCGCGAGGTCCATTTCGGAACTCGTGTTGATTTTTCCTCCATAGTGTCGAGAGATCGGATTGCAAGTTTGGGTAGACAGTTGCTATAGTTCTCGACTATAGATTCTGCGTCGCGCAAACTTTGATCTGTGCAGTCGTAGGTGTTTGCTTCGGTGAAGCAGTTAGCGTGTACCCCGCTCAAGCCTCCCGATGCGGAGAGTTCAAATTGATTCCGTTCTATCTGATCACTTTTGCCATATCACTGTTTTCCTCATTGGTCCTCACTTGGGGCGTGCGCAATCTCGCAATGGGCCGCGGCTGGGCTGCGCCCCCGATTCAGGATCGCGACCTGCATGAAACTCCGTTGCCGCGGTTGGGCGGAGTTCCCGTATTCCTGTCCTTTTTGATTGGCGTTGCCATTGCGTTGTTGGCTAGTCTGCGTTTTCCGGCATTGGCTGCTGGCCTCTCACTTCGGACTCTTCTGACAATTCTGGTGCCGGGTACGCTTATTTTTTTGCTCGGCCTCTTCGACGACATCTATTCCGTCGGTCCGTACACGAAGTTTGTGGTTCAAGGTGTTGCTGCCATCATGCTTTTTGCGGGTGGTTTGAGGATTCTCGACCTGCCCGTGTTGTTTGGTGCGCGGCATTTGGATTGGTACATCGGGCTTCCCATCACCGTTCTATGGGTCATTGGGATTACGAATGCATTCAACCTGATCGACGGTCTGGACGGACTGGCCGCCGGTTCTGCGCTATTTTCTACTTTCGTCGTTTTTGTAGTGGCAGTCTCAAGTGGTTCGTCGCCGGTGTCGCTGCTGACAGTCGTCTTGGCTGGAGCCATCCTTGGGTTTCTGCGTTTTAATTTCAATCCGGCGACCATCTTTCTGGGTGACTCCGGGAGTTTGTTCATCGGATTCATGCTAAGTGCCTTAGCATTGGAGGGAGCCCAGAAGGCGCCCACTGTCATTGCCGTCGCCATTCCGGTCGTCTCCTTCGGTCTGCCGATTCTTGAGACCTCTCTGTCCGTCTTGCGGCGCCTGATTAGCGGTCGGCCCATATTCATGGCCGATCGTGAGCACATTCATCACAAGTTGCTGCAACATGGCTTGTCGCCCCGGCAAGTTGTGATCGCGCTCTATGCGGTGTCGGCTGTGTTCGCACTGCTCAGTTTGTTTCTCCTGTGGCCTGGGCGAAGCACGCTGGGCTTGGTGCTGGTGGTTATAGGCACGTGCGTCTGGTTTGGGGTTCAGCATTTGGGGTATCTGGAATTTTGGGAAATCCGTCGGGTTGCGCAGCGCACCATCGAACAGAGAAAAATATTCATCAATGATCTCTCGATCCGCCGAGCGGTAGAAGATCTGAAGGTCGCTCGCGATTTTACGGAGGTATGCTGCATCCTAGAGGTCGCGTTTTCGAGCAACGAGTTTGATGGGTTTGACCTCAACGCGAAACTGCTGGCCGAGGACGGCGAGGGCGGCGAGGACATAAGGCATTTGCTAATGCTGTCCGCACCTGATAACCCAATACAGTTCAAATGGGCCAAGCGCTCGCGCACGAAACTGCATGACGGTCGGTCGACCTGGTCACTTACTTTAGAGTTGGTAACCACAAATAATCGACGGCGCGGTTCGATGAAAATCTGGCGAATCTACACGCAAACTCCCGTGCTGATGGACATCAATTTGTTGACTTCGGTCTTTCCGGTAGTTCTCGCCGACGCACTCGACCGTACTCTCAGCTCCTCGGTAACGCCCTCAGAACCAGCAAACGAAAAGGGGATTAGGTTGGCTGAGACTGGTTAGACCCTTGCCCCCGCCACCATGAGGACGCCGGTCTTCGATCCCAGGGCGGCCCCTGACCAGGTCGGAAAGGCACGCATGGGCCTGGCCACCGGACGTCAGCTAGCCCAAGCAGTACGAAGCGCACCATTTGGACATGAGGAGATTACATCCAGAATGCTCTGACTTAGAACCTTCTGATCGCTCGTTACCCGCCGATATTCTCCTGAGGGAAGAGCCCGAAGAAGAGGAGGAAGACGGAGACGACCGCAAAGAAGAAGATGACGATGATGACGACACAGACGACGGCTACTCGGAGTGACCATCGAGCGAGCCCGTTTGAGTCAAGACACCCGCAGATTCTTGAGCGAGGTGCGAGCCGATCCCCGACTGATGTCAGGCACGATGACCAGTTCAACCACGGTGACATCGGATAGCCCAACCTGATATTCCTCCACCTCGCGGATTGAACTAGGAGGACTGAAGTTCCACTGCTGGCGCACAATCTCTCGAAACGAGCGCCCGCCATCTGGAGACAATCGCAACACAAACTCTTGGGTGCGCTCTGCCTCCGCTTCTTCAAAGACGAGGGCAATACGTGTGAGTCTTTGTGGCTGATCGATAATGAACCGGATGGTTTTGAGTGCCAGAATCGGAGGCACGCCAGCCCTGCATTTTTCCTGAGAGCAACGCAAACCCCACTGGATATCTCTCTTGTTCCGACGTAATCTCGACCACGGCGATACGGCCGAGGTCCAGCCAGCCTCCGTCGAGAGGAGAAGCATCCTGCTGACTCGGCGTGATCAGGCGCTTGGGCATATCGCTAGTTTACCGCTCGCGATTTCCGAGAGAACCACGCCTGAGCTAGAGCAACTGCACGCTCTGCTCGGTGGCACTCAAGCGGCAGCGGAGTAGAGAAGACCTCGGGCTTTGTGAGTTCCGGTTTCAAAGAACTAACTGTAAGTCTGGCACAACACGGTACGACTGCTCAAAAGTGAGCAGTTTTTCAAATGAACCAAGGCTACTCTGTTGGGATTGGAAGACCAAGGCGGTGCTGTATGAACCGAACGAAGGATAGATCGCGCATCGAGTCCGCACTACTTGTCAACCTCCTCTTAGCGGTCCAATTTGTTTGGCCTTGAGGGCTAGGTTCAGTTCCTCGTTCTCTTCTCCAGCTGCTTCCACTCTCGCCGCAACTTCATCACAGATCGCGCAGGTTCTTGTGTTGCTTTACTAAACGGAGCCCTGCAATGACGCGAATTTTGATTGCAGACGACAGCCCGCCAGTTCGACGCGGGCTACGCACATTACTGGGACTGAATTCCGACCGGCAAGTCTGTGGCGAGGCCGTGGATGGTGCTGATGCCGTAGAAAAGGCGCACCAACTTGCCCCCGACCTCATATTGATGGACTTCTCGATGCCGCAGATGGACGGCGTACAAGCAGCCCGAGAAATCGCCAAGTCTGGCACAGACATCCCGATTCTGCTCTTCACACTGAATCTCTCGCCTCAACTCATGGAATTGGCACGCAAGGCTGGTTTGCGTGGTGCGATTTCGAAAGCGGAAATCAGCAAGTTGCCTTATGCGATCAAGGCGCTGCAGCGCGGTGAAACCTTCTTCTATTCGACCTAGGCACACTGCGGGGATCATCCACCGAGACATCAAGCCCGCCAACATTTTCCTGACGAAACCAGATCACGCCAAAATCCTCGACTTCGGGCTGGCGAAACGCACACCCGTAGTCAGCAAAGTGGAGCAGCCAAGTATGACGGCAGAATCAACAGTGACGTTCGAGAACCTAACCGGTCCGGGGAGGGGCAGTCGGAACCATCGCCTATATGTCGCCCGGAACAAATCCGCGCTAAGGAATTGGATGCCCGCACTGATTTGTTTTCGTTTGGTGCTGTGCTGTATGAGATGACGACCGGAACGTCATGATCGGCAAGTTTCCAGTCCGAGGAATTGTGCCCTATTCTTAGGTCGCGAGCAGGATCGGAACTGTGGCCCCGATTGCGGCGGCCCTGCTTTCGCAGTAAGGCGGCACTTGGTTGATGAGCGAAATGGGGATGTTGCGCCAAACTGAGAACTAGTTTGTGTAGTTCGTTGCTAGTTGCTACTGCTCTGACAACACACCATTGAATCCCACCCTCGTCATCATTCACAAATTTCACAAATATCGATTCGAAAATGGCTTTCTACTGCACCTAAGAGCGAGTGTGCAATATTGGACAGTCAGCATCCATCCGGCTCCTTATAATCCGCACTCAAGAGATCCGCGTGGAAACAACAAATTTGGAGGCCTCACATGCGCATTGACCTGTATACGAAAACCATCCTCACTGTCATCGCTTTGCTTCTTGCGGTGAGCATAATGAAACCAATTGTTCAACCCCAGGTTGCCATGGCGGACGGACCCTACAGCAGTGTCCAATTCTCGTATAGTGGGGGAAATCACGCGTTCTTCGATACCCGCTCTGGCGACGTTTGGGAATATGGCGACAATGGCCACTTTAAACAGCACTACAAGGTCCATGAATTCGGTAAGGATCACGATCGCGATCACGGACGCTAAACGAAATGGGCCGGAAACCCTTCTCGCCACACTCCTAGATCGCCGCGTTTTCGGAATAAGAGTTCTCTAGTTGGGGAGAACCGAAGCGAGCGGTGGACTTTCGGGCCGCCGCCGCAGTGAATCACGCCTGCTTCCTGAACTGGCTCATCAAGAAGCTGGCCCGGCGAGGTGAGTCGTGCCGGTCACCACTGTCGGCGTCTCCTCGAGGAGATTGGGAGCTACGGGTTTGGCGTGACACTTTCTGGTCAAATCGGACCAGCAGGAAGGGAATCCGGGCAACGCCGGAGGGCGAAACTATGTTCCACTTAGTCTGGTATATCCTCATTGGGCTCATCTCGGGGCTGGTCGCGAAATCGGTGATGGACGTGCACATGACGATCTTTTGGACGATCGTGCTCGGCATCATCGGATCGATTATCGGCGGCGCCGTTACCCACATGTTTTCGCGCCCACAAAATGATCGATATCATCCCGCCGGGCTCATTTTTTCCACACTGGGCGCGATCCTGATTCTCTTCGTTTGCTACAAGCTGAAGATTCATTTTCCTCAGGTCAACCCCTTCTAGCTCATCGATGACTGCCTTTAAGATGACTATCGTTAAGCAGTATTCCGAGGTTTTCGTGACAGGCGCCCTTTCCGGCGGAAAGACTCCTAACGCGGGTTTTCAGGGCAACTCCAACGCCAAACGTTCGTGATTCATCCACATTCATCTTCGGCATTGGTAGCCGCCTGATGGATCGACGAAAGTGGGCCTTAAGCTTACAAGTTGCCACCGGAGACGCTTCGGGGGTGTCTGACGGCTCCGCTACATGAAGATCGAACACCTTTGGTTTGAGGTTTCGTGAAAATGCGCAGGATCGGATTGCATAATTGCCCTTATTGTGGCAAAGATGACATCTATGTGTCGCGACCGAATACGTGGCGCGACGAAGTGTGTTGCTTCTTCTTCCTTCAAGTTGTGAGATGCCATTCCTGCATGCGACGTCACTATCGTCCGCTTTTCTTGCCGCCCGTTGCTATTTCGCCTGTAAGGAAACCCATCCAGGCAACCGACAATAACGAATGACGAGCACGTTCGGCATGACTCGGCCAGAATCACTCGACCGAAAACGGTAGCGTCGTGGCGGATTGCTCTGGCTCTTGGGTTCATCACGACCGGAGCAACCGAGAGCCCGTGTGACCGGCGCGCGGGAAGTCGACGAGTGCAGAAGGTGAGGTTCGCGCTCCAGCACGACGTGGAGATTTAGAGCTTAATGCTTAAATAGTGATCGCCAAAGAATCGTCATCAATATGGCTATCAGGTGCTAGCCCGTGAACAATCTCTCTGGCGCTAATGTGCGTCGGCATTTCTCAATGCCGGATTTAAAAGGTCCTTTTTGCCCGTGTTGGCAATCACCGTCCACGTCTTCGTTCTCTTCGCCTCGCTTGATGGCGGCAGGTAACCAGGTGGCATCCGTACGACATTCAAGCACAACTGCGGGCAGCAGGGAGGCCAGCGAGAAGTTCTTCCGCCGTCAAACCGGTCGCCGTCAGGCGTCGATAAATCCTGTGAGGGGCGAATTACTGCAAGCCGGACTGGGTTAGCTTGACCGCGCAGAACGCGGCCGTGTTTCCGCAAACGGTAGTTGACGTCGCTAGCGTGCCGAAGTAAATGCTTGACGCCTGCCCGGCGGTGGAATCGTTGTCCACGATCATGCCGCTTGTCCCGCCCGTGGCATCGGTGATATTTGTCGCCGCAATGTTAGGCAATGTGCCTGAGGCAACGAGAAGCGAGCTAGGCAAAAGGAGGCTATACACAGCACTTGGGTTTTCATTCACTCCTACGAACAGGTAGTCCGGTCCGCCCGTAGAAGTTGCGGCGGTCACGGTGCATCCGGCTCCGGTAGTCGCCGTAGGTATGGTAGCGTCGAAGGTGAAATTCGTTGCGGTCGACGAAACAACAGTTCGTATTCCACCGTTGATGGCGGCGATGTCGGCGGCGGTGCAATTGTTGGTAGGGTTGGCAGCTACGCCCGAGAGGGTGACCAAGTCATTGGCGGCGAGCGTGTTGTTCGCGGTGACAGTGACTACAGTGGTAGATGCGGTGACCCCCGTCACGGTGAATAGCCGGCTGTTAAAGAACTCGGTGAGCGGTGAGATGGGCGAAGCGTTCGTGCCCATTTGAGGCTTGTCGTTGTTTTGCGGCGTTACTTGCATGGTGGAACTAACGAACTGTAGTTCTTTGAGCTGTTGGCCGCCGGTGCCGGAGGCGGCGCCGATTATCTCCCCGTTGTTCGCCGCCGTGGCACTGCTGATGCCCAAGGCGTAGTAGCGTTCATCCAGGGTGGGGGCGTAGTTTGGAAAGCCCGCGGTCGTACAGCTTTGATTTGCGCCGGTATCGAGACCCGCGAACACAACCGCGGTCAGGGTGTTGCTGGTGAATTTGAATTGGACCAGGCCGGTGTTGCCCGTTATTCCCGTGTCGGCCTCGCCGGTGGTATTGGGGTTGCATGCGGTTACGACATACCCAACTCCGTTCGTCGAGTCAATGATGGCTCCGTCGCGAATGCCGCCGTTGATGGCGCCCTGATTCGTGCCCCCGTTTACGCCGAGAGCGAGTGCCGTGGCCGCAGTGGCTCCAGCCGGCGTCAATGCGTACAAGTTGGAGCTGCTATCGCCGACAAAAATGTTGCCGGTGCTACCCACATCGACCACGGGGGCCGTGAGGAAGTTAGATCCAGGGATAACGGTTGCCCCGGTAGTGGTGCACCCAAGAGTCGCGCTGGGTATGGTAGCGTTGAATTCAAACTTCGTTCCGCTTAACCCCGTAGCAATCACGGTTTGGGTTCCATTAATGGCAGCGACGTCGGCCGCCGTGCAGAGGGTGAGGGCGTTGGCGGTTACGCCCGCGATGGTAACCAACTCTCCGATACTAAGCGTGTTGGGCACGGTGACCGTCACTGTAGTCGCGGTTGCCGTTATCGCAGTCGGGGTTAGTGTCGCGGGGGTGGGACTTACATGCACTGGAAAGTTTCCGCCCGCATACGCTGGCGTCCCGTTGAACGTGGGGGTGATCGCATACAGGAAGCCATTGTTATCGCCGATGTAGGTAGTGTCGTTGGCATAGTCGGTAAACGGGGATGAAAAGCTATCCGCCATTCCTGCCGCCCCGGTGGTGGCGTTGGCGGCAACCAAGCCTAGGGGAAGCATCAAGTCCGTGGCGGTGCTTCCCGAAGTGCTTCCCGGGATCACCGGGTTGGTGGCGCAGGTTGGCAACGTGGCCCCGCCATTGTTGTTGCTGGCGCAGCTGGCGGTGGTTCCGTACTCGGTGCTGCCGCTGCCGAACGTTAGCACGTGCAGGATGGCTCCGATGTTCGGGTCATTTTCCACGTAGGTGATTTTCGTGCCACTGAGCGAGAGGCCGGGCGAGGTGGCGACCGGACCGACTCCGGAGGCGTAGGAAAAGGTGAATTCCGGATTCGAGAGATTGCACAGCGACGTCCCGGACCCGCTGTAGAGATGATTGAAGGCAACGACATTGGCTTGGGAACCATTCGTCCCGGCAGTGACGATGCCCCAGCTGAAGTTGGTAAGGCCGTTGGCAGTCGTAAGCGGTACACGGTTTCCTGGCGTGAGCGCGTACACCCTAACCGTAGCTCCCGATGCCACAGCCACGATGCGGTCGAGAGCGGTACTAGCGAGATTACGATTGATCGCCGCCGCCAGATCGGCCGCATCGGTGGCAAGCGTGGCGGAAACTTCGAAGTCTAAGCCTGTGTTCGTGGTCGACGATGCGGTTAGGATCAGAGTGACCGCGGTTCCACCCGTAGGAGTTATGGTGATTGACGTAGTCTGGCCAGACGTCGGTTGGCCGGTAAAAGTGCCCACCACGTTGGCGCGTGTGTTCCCGGTCGGTGCGTTGACGGGGAATACTGCGAAATCGGAGGTGCAACTCGGCGTCGCGTTCACGTTGAAGGAGAACTTGGCAGGCGACATGCCTTGGGCAACACCGCCAACGCCAAGAGAGATCGCCCAGTCCTTCTTCATGGACCCCCTTGAATGCCTTCGGAGTATTGGCTTTGGCATTGGCCACCTCCGCTCCAGGCCTGAATTTGCCGGCGCACTCCCGTGCAGGAGCCACTGGGCATAGGCGCGCGGCTCGTTCCAGGTCTTCACCGCCTGTTCCGGTGTGTAGTCCCCGGTGAAGACGACATACTTTGAGCTCCAATCGATCGGCATGGGGACCGAGCCATCCGGCCGGGCAAAGGCCTGCCCGAACAGCGATCCGGTAAAGCTCGTCGCCAGAGCAAACGCCGCCAGCAGCAGCGCGGCGCACCTGGCAAGAAAGGCCACATTCCTTCGCGGAGTTCTAAACCTATTCACAGTTAACGCGCCTCCGTGTCTAAGAACGGAATCTTTGATTTAACCCGTAAACGGGATTGAGATACCCCCTCCACGCAAATAGATACACCTATCGTTTCGTGTGCGATATTGCAGGCGAAACGATCTCCAGTGTACGAAATGAACTAAGGAGTTTTCCCGTTTTCGAAACTATGGTGTTCCTTACTAGTACCCTCCCAGTTCAGAGTGCGTTCCTGTCGTTCAATGGCGCGAGGAGTGCTTACTCAGCCATCCCATGCACGCTATTCCCACCCCACCCAATCAATGCTTATGCGGTGAGCCGACTATCTTCATTTTGAAGGAGCATATCGGGGGATGAGTTTGCCAGGGCCTGGATCTGAATCAGTGGACCCGCGTAACCTGCTCCCGTCCGTCGGAGCATATTGGCCGAGGGGATACCGGTTCGCTGGAAAGACTTCTCGCAATCCGCGCTGGAGGGTCCCCGCATGTTCCCCTCCATGTACGCTAGACCGGGGCAACGTGTGCAGGTTCCCACGTGGGCGCAAGTCGAACAGGTCGGAAGATCCCGGGCTCGGATGGAGCGGACTTCGTTCAACTGCGGAGAATGGCGCCAGATGTCGAGGAATTTCTGCCGACGCACATTCCCGCTGGGAAGCGGGAACTGTACACAGGGAAACACATCGCCGTAAGGAGAAATGTAGCAGGCGGTGTGACCGGCGCTGCACGGGTAACCGTCCATGATGTCTTCGCCGGGTGCAGGCGGAGGAGCGCAGAATTCTTCCACGTTCCCCACCAGTTCCTGGTTGTGGAAGATCTGCTTGAGGTCAGAAGCCGGAATTCGCAGGGCGAGGGTGGATGTATCTCCGTCCATTTTTGGCGTGATGGTAGGGTCGAGCGTGTAGGCAACTCCCAGTTCCCTGGCCAGCGTGATCACGCCTTGCTGGTCGGAGAAATTGCCAGCCATGAGCACGTTGGCGATGCTGACCTTGAGCCCCTGGGACTTCAAGAATCGAATCGCCCGGACCGTTCGCTTCAGGGACCCCGGTAGTTTTGTGATGGCATCGTGAACTTCTGGGCGATGCGAGTAGACACTGATCTGTATCTGCTCGACCCCGAGCTGGCGAAGTTTCGCGGCTTCCTTCTCGTGGATCATCACCCCGTTGGTCTTCACCTTTACATTGAACAACAGTTGCCGCGCCCGTTCCACGATTTCAAAGAAGTCCCGACGCATGAAAACTTCTCCCCCGCTGAGGGAGATAAAAAAGACTCCGGCATCGGCAAGTTGTTCGAGCACATTCACGATTTCCGCAGTGGTCATCTCGCCGTGATCGTCGTGATCCAGGTAGCAATGCACGCAGCGCTCATTGCAACGGTAGGTGACATCGAGGTGAACACTAAGGGGAAGGCCCAGGTTCAGCGCCTTTTGATTCATTTCGGCGAGCAAGCTCATGGGCTCACCAGAGTTGGTGAAGATTCTGCGAGTGGCTGATCCGACACCAGCAGAATGCCGTGTTGTGAGAGCTCTTCGACGAAGCGGTCGGCACCGCGCTGCGCTCGTTCTCGATCCACATCGAATTCCTGGCAGATTTTGCCGGCCACGATCTCCGACAGTGGCGTGCGCCCGTCCGCTGCCTGCCAAATCGCGGAGGCGACGTCATTGAGGGTGAAAAAAGTCGAATCTGCGGCCGACATCACCATCATTTCACCGCCCAGCATGCGGGCCGCGATCGCCTTGCTTCGCGCAATGTATTTTTCGGCCATCATGATTCTCCAATGACTAACGTATTATGTCCCAGACTCGCTGGTCGGGGACGAATACCAAGCGGTGGATGGGAACCAAACTGGCAAACTCGCAAGCCGACTGAAAAACGAGCTCCACCAGTTCAGGATCATCGGCGAAAAACAAGATATTCCTGAGCAGTCGCTGGATCGCTTCCGTGGCACTTATCGGTTCGATTCTGTTTCGCAAGCCTTTCTCAAGCAAGAAGAATGCGCTGAGAGGGGCGGATTGGTTCTCGCCGACCCGTGCCAACTCTCCCGCAAAAGGCGTCCCGCAGGCCATATACCGATTGCCCTCGCGCCGCACGTAAGAGATCTCGTCGGTGAGCAGCGTCGCGTCGGGCGGCGCCAGGCGGGAGATCGTCGTTTTGCCCGCACCGGAAACCCCGGAAAACAGAAAAGCTTTTCCCCCGCGAATCGCGCTGGCGGCATGAACCAGGAAACCTCCTTGCCTCGCCAGAATGAGAGTGTGAACGATGCGCAACACGCAATCGATGGCATAGGGAGTGCGCGATTGACGGATCTGACCAGGGCTGGCGTCTGGATTCCAGCGTGCTCGGAAGTCGCCCCGCTTCAACAACCACTCGCCTGCTTCGATCGTTACGGCCAGGTCATCGCCGGCTGGGGAGGGTTCCGATGGCTCGTACAGATCGATGTCGAACTCGAAGTGGGAACTCGGGGAAGTCCCGACAAAACCCGCGTAACGATTCTCGATTAGCCGCCGAAATGAAGGGTCGTCCGTGCGTAGGGCAATCGCCATTCCGCCGATCTCGATGGATATGGCCTCTTTCGCGGTTGTGGGGAGTGTAGTTGTCATTGATGAGGAGTGTGAGATGGAGAAATGTCGGGAATCCCGCGCACTGCACGGAAAACGCTCCGGAGGAACTGTCCGGTGCGCGTCGTGCTTGCGCACAGGCACGACGCGTGAACGCGCAACGTGAGATTGCGGCATCGGGCCCAGCGGGACAACATCCAAGCCATCGCGGACTGGAGCGGCGACAATCGTCGGCTCGGAAAGAAACTGTGATTGGCACGGCGAATACTCGCCACTCGGCCAAGCATTTCGCAAGTCGCTGCGGGCGGATCGTTTTGGGCCACGGCGTCACCCCTCGTGATCCAGGAAGCACAATCCTTACTTCCTCGCCTTTCGACCAACCGGTGAACAAAGAAGCGGTTGTTGCGCAGAACCAACACTATGTCTCCCGGAAAGATCTCGTCGTGCACTGCGCTTTGAATCGTGAGCAGATCGCCCGGCCACACCGAGGGAAGCATGCTCGTTCCCCACGCCTTGAGGTAAACCGTGCCGCGGCCGCGCAGCATTTCGGCCGCGAGACCAAGCTTCGGATCCTCGCGATCTTCCTGCTTGAATGGCATAGATGGCCGCACCCTAGGAGGCATTCCGGTTGAAATGGCACTGAAAAGTGGTGGCCTGGACTTTGCCGCAGGACAGCGCCATAGTCTCGAAAACCCGCTCATACCGGAATGCAGGTTCTTGATATTGCTTTTTCGCCGTGCCGCTGCACTGGACTGTATTCTTCTTGCTCGTGTTCAAATCCTGTTCAGCCATAAGAAGGAGTTGCCGCTGCCTCGAGCGCAGAGTCCGCGAGCCGGGCGGCGAACCCCGACTACGAGCGACTGCTTTCGCGAAGCGTACCACAGGAACCGGATAAAGCCGATTATCACGTTTGGTACCGGCCAAAAGGCAAATCGCGCACCGAGATATCGTTGGAGAGTGAAAGATAGAATTCCCTTCCTGCACCGTGGCTCGCACAACACCCGCCGCATAACTACTCTTGCTCAATCACAAAGCCGCATGGGCGCAGGGCAACGGTTCGTGGGCGTGGACCAGGTCAATCCGTTGTAAGCGATGAAATGCCCGCAATCTCCCGACAATGCGAGCGAAGACGAAAGCACCGGCAAGGGGACGTCCGAGTCCTCCCGGCAAGTGAAGTGGCGAAGCCAATCGGCCGATACTGCAGAGTTGCTCCGAGTCATCTTCGATCGGGCGCTTGAAGCGCTAACATTGTGTTGCGGGCACCCACTCTCGCGAGCCATGCGAGCGGTGCGGACCCAAGCAACCACTCTCGTCGTCGTTCCGCAGCGTTAAAACGGCGTCAGAGTTGGAACATGGATCAGCCCGCGGGGATCCGTATTCATGCGGCTGGGGCGCGATCTCGTCTGCCGGTAGAAGATGACAGACGCTCCATTCCTCCCCTTATTTTGCTGAACTCGCCAGTCTGATGGGTGACCCTCTTCTGACAGGGATACTTGTCATCCTTAGAAAGAGAAGAAAAGACTACAGCACATGGCGATCGCCAACCGAGTGTCCCCCGACTCCAGTTCTGAGAACACTGACCGGCACCTCGATAGATCTCTCTTACCGTGTTGCCGCAAGGCCGGTCAATGCCTCCGACACCCTCTCGACCTGATCGTCGGTCATTTCCGGATACAGCGGCAGGGAGAGGACTTGATCTGCAGCTTTCTCAGACTCCGGCAGACTAAGTCGCGCATATCCGAGGTCCGCATAGGCGGGTTGGAGGTGAACCGGTACCGGATAGTGAATCGCCGTCTGAATGCCTTCCTTTTCCAGGGCCGCGCGCAGGGCGTCGCGACCGTTAGTCCGGAGCGTGTAGATGTGATAGACGTGCCGGGCCCAAGGCATCTCCCTCGGCCGTTCCAAGCCTGAGCCCGCCAGGAGTTGGTTGTATTTGCCCACGATTGCGCGCCGAGCCTCGGTCCACTGCTCGAGATGGCGCAGCTTGACACGAAGAATTGCGCCCTGGAAGGCTTCCATCCGGTAGTTGAATCCTGGCAGCACATGATGATACTTGCGGTCCTGTCCCCAATCGCGCAGCATGCGAATCGTTCGCGCATATTCGGCGTTGCTGGTGGTCACCGCCCCGCCCTCACCGTAGGCTCCCAGATTCTTGCCGGGATAGAAACTGAAACACGCGATATCCCCAACGCTTCCCACCGGACGCCCCTTGTATTTCGCTCCGTGCGCTTGTGCGGCATCTTCGATCACGATGAGGTTGTGCCGCCGCGCCACTTCCATGATGGGGTCCATGTCCGCGGGCTGCCCGTAAAGATGTACCGGCAAAATTGCCTTGGTCCGGGACGTGACCGCTGTCTCAATCGCAGCGGGATCCATGGTGAAGGTGTGGGGATCGATATCGACGAGAACCGGCCGCGCTCCCGCGTAGGTGATCGCGGAAACGCTGGCTACAAAAGTGAACGGCACGGTGATGACTTCATCGCCGGGACCGACTCCCGCGGCCAGCAGAGCCAGATGCAAAGCGCTGGTGCCGGAATTCAGTGCGATGCATTCCGCAGCGCCGCAATAGATCGCAAATTCCTCTTCAAAAGCAGCAACCTCGGGACCGAGCACGAACTGGCAACTGTCGAGGACGCTGGCAAGGGCGGCATCAATCTCAGGCTTTATGTTTTGATACTGCGTCTTCAAATCGAGATATGGGACTTCAATGTCTGTCATAAATATTTCCTGTGGAGATATGCATCCAAACCGTTTATTTTCTCACTTACTGAGGCTAAGCGGTTGCCTCGAGCATGGTCAGAGGTAAATCCGCCGGCCGCCGTGCTGCGCCATCGACTGTGATGCGGCCTGCAAAATCTCCACCACTCGAAGGCCCGCAATTCCGCCGGTGATTGCTTCCTCCTGTTGCTGGACGCTGCGCCACCAACCGCCCATCAACGGAACTAGCGAAGCTCAAATCCGACGGTGAACTTCCACCGCGAGAAGCGCAGCACCGCTCCTGATGCAGTGATGTCCCGAAGAAGCCGAGGCAGCAGCGCGGTACTAGTCTATCGCGGCCATCTGCTGACAGAGAACCGCAGCGTGTGGTTTCGACACTGACCAAGCGAGCATACGGTTCGGAACGCGATGCTGCGTTGCTGATGGCTGAAGCTCTGCCTTGCACCCACCGCACCACACTCGGATCGGACAAGGGTTACGACGCCCACGACTTCGTCGCCGTACCGCGTCATATGAGGATTACCCCGCATATCGCGCAGAATGACACGAATCGCCGCAGCGTCGTGGATGAGCGCACAACACACCATGCGGGGTACGAAGTCAGTCAGAAGGAACGCACACGAATCGAAGAAGTGGTCGGCTGGATGAAGAGTATCGGGTTGTTGCGCAAGCTACGGCATCGGGGGCTGGAATGCATCGGTTGGATGTGTACAGATCGACTTCTCGCGGCCCGGCAAACCGACCGACAACGCCTCTGTGGAGTCGTTCAAGGGCACGTTGCGGGTCAAACCCCTGGAGGTGCACTGGTGCGCGACCTTGACGGAGGCCAAGCAACTCATCGAGGCTTGGCGACGAGAATACAATGACAGTCGTCCTCACCGATCCCTGGGGGAGAGGACGCCCAACAAATTTGCAAGTCAGATCGCGGTTCGCCGCGATCTGACTTGCTCAATAACTGCCGAAGACTAACTTTGGAACTGTGACAGAAAAAGGGGACCGATCAGGCATCTGGTGGCAACATCCAGCCCGAGCCAAATTCAGATGCAGGTCGCTATAGGTAATGATTCTCAGGACCGTGAATGCTTGCCCCGGAATCGGATGCAGAAGATCCAGCGCGCGGATACGGCAGAATGAAGGTACGAATAGTGAGTGGGGTTTTCGCGTTTGTGTTAACGCTGACCCGCACCCCTCTGGCGAGTTTTGGCAGACGTGAATTCGACGCGGTTCCTTCCCTTCCTCTTGGCAGCGTACATGCATACATCGGCTTCGCGCAGAAGATCTGCCACCGAGCATTCGCGGTCGAATGCCGTGGTAACTCCCAGACTGACGGTGGCGGCAGTTGTACCAAAGGGAGTGAAAATCGGGTCTTTCGCTACCAGGTTACGCAGTTCGTCAGCGCGGCGAGCACCTGTGGTCAAATCGCAGCCAGGTAAGATGATGAGGAACTCCTCGCCACCGTATCGTCCCACGACATCATAGGGACGCAAGTCTGACTTTAACCTGCGGCCCACTTCTTTCAAAACCTCGTCGCCTGCACCGTGACCGAGAGAATCGTTGATGCGCTTGAAGTGATCGATGTCGGCCATAATGATCGTGGTGGGTTTCCCCTCCCGTCCGCCGCGCGAACGCTCTTTGTCAATCGCAGCCAGTATTTCTGAGCGGTTCAACAGGTTGGTCAGGAAGTCGTGAGTGGCAGCGAAACGTAGCGACTGCTGCAGTTCCAGAATTCTCTTGCCCGCCATAATTCGAGCCCGCAATTCCGAAGGATCTATCGGCTTGGCCAGGTAGTCATCCGCACCGGCTGCCATGGCAATTAACAGATCCTGCTTGAGGCTCTTCGCGGTCAGCATTACGATGTAGACGTAGGGTCCACTCGCTCCGTTCGTTCTGATGCTGCGGCAGACGTCGATGCCGTCGAGATCGGGTAGCATCCAATCGAGCAAAACCATGTTGGGAGGTTCGGAACCTTCCAACATGGTGAGGGCTTCTGTCCCGCTTTCGACTGCGACAAAGTCGAGTCGCCAGTCGGTTAAGCAACGGCTAATCTTGTGTCGTTCAAGGCGGGAATCTTCAACCAATAGGATCTTCATAACATTCACACCCTTAGGATGTTCGCAGCCTTTCGTCGGCCATGCAAGATCACGACACGAGAACGAAGGACCGTACACCTCTGGGCGGTGGGGTCTCAATCACGCTTAGTTCGGACGGGATGGGCAGCAACCGCGCGTGGGTTTGTGCGCAGGATTCGCGTAGATAGGGCTCTGAAGAGTTCAAGCGGAAGGAGGGAGCATTTGCCGTCTGTATACACCACTCCGCCGAGTTAGGCGTAAGCGAAAGGCGCTGGGGACCGTAACTGCACTTAGCTCCACAAGGTCCCAGCACCCCTCGTCCGCACACTATAAGTCCAGAAAGTTCAGTTCATAGTTCGCCCCTGACAACCTTCGGATTTCGTAACAAGAGCGCAAGTAGTAACTAGGCAAAAACGGAATCAGGTTCAGACTGTAGCCAAGGAGTGGCAAGATTATGGAGCCGAAGTCTAGTTATAGTCTGAAAGTCGACGTTCCTCTGCACATAAGAAGGCTAACTCCGGTTGAGGTGAGAAAGTTATACGGCGCGCCACTGGCCATGTGGTTGGCAACGGTTGCGCTGGTGCTGATAGTGATCTGCGTGGCACTCTCGCTAGCCGCATGGCGGGAGCATCAGAAAAAGAGTGAAAACCATTGGGGCAGAAATAACGACGTTCACTGCGATCGAAGACTATCCTTGAACCAGGAGTACTTGTGAAACTAGCGTGAACTGTGGAACTCGATCAGCGCCGACTCTGCCTTATACTGCCCGACCAGGGGCGCTGGAACGGTTTAGGGGTGAGCGCGGTGGTGCCTCCAGCAGAACAAGATTCAAGACGTAGTGTTCTCGATTCGCAAGGCAGGTTGGGGATGCGATCGCGAGATACCTGATACGTGGGGAAAAGATTCGAGAGCCGGACTTGCCTTCCGGCCAGGTACTACTAGAACTGGCAATTGGGTCTAGGACGGAAGCAATCGGCGAACTATAGTATATAGGGATCGGTCACGAACGATGAGGTCGGATGCATGCAACCTCTGAAGCTGCTTGTCGTAGAGGATCACATTCCAAGCTTGGAACTGATGACGGAGGTCTTCAGGTCTCTGAAGGCCGAAGTGCGCCCCGTCAGCGAAAGCGAAAAAGCGGTCGCAATAGTTAATCAGGAGAAGTTCGATGGGATTTTTCTGGACTTGGAGATGCCAAACTTGAACGGGTTCGACCTCGCGCGCCTCGTCCGCAAGTCGTCATGGAACAAGTCAACTCCCATCATCATCGTAACTGGACGCGATGAGAGGCAAACCATGCAAGATGCGTTTGCCATAGGAGCGACCTTTTTCCTCCAGAAGCCTGTCGACAGGCAGAAGCTGAGCACCCTGTTCCGAACCGTGAGTGGCGGGATGTTGGAGAACAGACGCAAGTCTACACGTGTTCCGATCCAAGCCGCGGTCACCTGCACAGTGGGTTCTCGAACCGTCCGCGGGACGAGTTGGAACCTCAGCCAAGGAGGAATGCAGGTGGAAGTGAGCGGCTTGAAGGCCAAAGACGCCGTCCGAGTGTCGTTTAAACTACCGGTTTCTGGTGAGATCATTGATGCCGCTGGCGTCGTCGTGTGGGGGAAAGAGACCCGGCAAGGAATTCAGTTCACCACTGTAAGTGCGCAAAGTCAAAAGTCGATTCGCCAATTCATGGCCGAGATTGAAAACACAGAGCGCTAGGACCTACGCCTGACTGGCTTCTAAGCGCCGCTGCCACTGGCACCCGCGGACCGGTCTTTCCTCCCACATTGATCCGCATGGCCCTTGTCTTGTTCTGCGGACTGTGTGCTTCTATTAAGGAGGCGATCGAGCTCTGCAGTGAGAGAGGCTGGGCTGAGCGGTTTCGACAAGTAGCCGTCAAACCCTGACGCGAGGATCCTTTCCCTGTCCCCTCGCATGGCATACGCGGTCACTGCCACTACCGGTAACGTTGCCAAGCGCGGAGTCTCGCGGATTTTGCGAACGACCCCGAACCCATCCAGTACCGGCATCCCAATATCCAGCAGCAGCAGTTCTGGGTGGATCTGTTCAATCATTTGAAGCGCCTCCTGACCGTCGCACGCTTCAAAGACCGCGTACCCGCGCGCTTCCAGCAATTCGCGGAGCAGTTCACGGTTCACGGCATTGTCTTCGGCAACAAGAATTCGGATCATGACTGCCCCGCGGATTTCGCCTGCTTCTTGGAACCTCGCGTTACTCTGCCAACTTCAGCGATGAGTTGTTGTTTCCAGGAGCCGTCTTTCTGCAGCAGCCCTTGCGTCTCCCGGCTTAGAAGAGCAATCTCTTCCCGGCTCAGGCTCTTCGCGGTCATGACTAGAATGGGCAGATCCCTTAAGGCCGGCTCCTGCCGGACATGGCGAATGACTTGAAATCCGTCCATGCCAGGCATCAGCAGATCAAGCAGGATTGCGCCCACCACTTTGTTAGCCAGCACCTCCAATGCGCGGGCGCCGCTCCGCACGCTTTGAACCTCATATCCGGCTGAGCGCAAGGCCTCCTGAAGCAGGTCTAAAGCTCTAGGATCGTCGTCCACCAGCAAAATAGATGAATCCTCGTCGGTCGGAACCGGCACATGCTTGTGAATCGCTTCCAGCAATATGGGTTTGCGAACTGGTTTGATGAGATAGTCAGCCGCACCCAGGGCGAAACCCACCTGCTTTTGATCCACGATGGAGAGGATGATCACCGGGATGTCAGCCGTTGTGGGGTTCTGTCGGAGCGCGACCAGGGTGTCGAAGCCATCGCTGCCTGGCATCATCACATCTAGGGTAATGGCGTCCGGCCGCAATCGTTGAGCTTCTTTAATGGCTTCGACGCCTGATTCGGCCATTGCCACCCGGTATTCTGGCTCGAGGTAGCTGGCCAAAAGCTCTCGGGCCGGTACTTCGTCATCTACGATCAGCACGAGCGGCGTGAGACGGCCCGAAACCATCGTAACGGAGGCTTTTGTTGGTTGTTCAACTGCGTGGACTTCGGATCTCGGCTCCACAGCGGGAAGAGAGAAGAGAAAGCAACTGCCTTTTCCAAACTCGCTTTCCACCGTAATCCGTCCCCCTTGTTGCTCGACCAGCCGTCTCGTGATGGCAAGCCCCAATCCCGTCCCTTCATGGATGCCATCAGCCCTCCCCTCACCTTGCCGGAATTCGTCGAAGATGACTTCCTGATCTTCGGGCCGGATGCCGGTCCCGGTGTCAGTTACCGACACGCGAACGAAGTCCCAATCGTCGACGCACTCGATGCTGATCTGGCCGCCCTTGGGGGTAAACTTGACCGCGTTGCTGAGCAAGTTGTACAGGATTTGTTTAAAGCGCACGCGATCTGCCCTCACCAGAGATTTACTCTCCAGCTTCTGCTCCAGCCGGATGTTCTTAGCCATGGCCAGAGGATCAATGGTGGAGAGTACTTCCGGCAAGGCGTCCTGCACCAGAAACTCTTCGGTGTGCAACTCCAGTTGTCCGGCCTCGATCTTGGAGAGGTCCAGGATGTCATTGATCAACTGCAGTAGGTGAGCCGAGCCTTGTTTGATGTGATCCACGAATCTCTTCTGCTTGGTGTTCAATGTGCCCGAGGTTTCTTCCGCCAGCAAGTCCGAGAAACCCACGATCGCGTTCAATGGGGTGCGCAATTCATGGCTCATGCTGGCGAGAAACTTGCTCTTCATGTGGGTAGCGCGCTCCACCTCGCGGTTACGAAGACCGAGCTCTTGATTAGTGGCGGCCAGACTATGCATGATTTCGCGCTTTTCCGCTTCGTCGCGCTTTCTCTGCGTAACATCGACCGCAACCACAACGCGCGCGGCTCGGCCCACAAAGTTCAGAGCGTAAGAAGTGTTCTCCGTGTCGATGATGGTTCCGTCCTTCAGTCGATGGCGCCACGCGCCGCTGCTCTCGTTTCCGTCTCCGAGGGTTTTCACAGTTTCGAGCAGCGCGGGAACATCCTCGGGCGGGCGAATGTCTTTGAGGGTTATGGCCAGGAACTCGTCCCTGGAATAGCCGTACTTGCGCACTGCGGCGGCGTTTACCGCAAGAAAGCGCAGCGTCTCCCGGTCAAAGACCCAGGTCGGATGTGGATTGTTGTCGAACAATTTGCGGTGCCGCTCGTCGCTCTCCCGGAGCAATTCTTCCGCCCGCTTCCGCTCGGTAATGTCGCGCGCCACGGCGTAGATAGCTTCCTGCTCGAACACGGAAACCGCATTCCACAACAGCCACTTGTACGAGCCGTCTTTGCACAAATAGCGGTTTTCAAATGCAAAAGTGACTTTTCCCTCCTTCAGCCCGTCCTTTTCTACGACTGTCGCCGGGCGATCGTCCGGGTGTATGAACTCCAGGTAAGGCTTCGCCATAAGTTCTTTCGTGGTGAAGCCCAGGGTCTTCTCGAAGGAGGGGTTCAAGTTCTTGAAGAATCCGTCGAACCCGGCAACACAAAACAGATCCACCGATAGATCCATAAAACGATTGCCGGTTTCCAGCTTGGAATAGAGTGAGCCCATAAAACGGTTTATCACGAGGCCAACAACCAGGGCGACCAGCAGGGAAACGAACAATACAGCAACGACGATTAGGGCGTAGCTCCTCAGTCGGTCATTGATCGCCCCTAGGTCGGAGCGGATATACACGGTTCCTGTTGGTTTGCCCTGGAAGGTAATCGCGCGCGCCATTTCCAAGTGCCCATCTCCCAACCAATAGCTCTGAGTTTGGCCAGGTGGGATAACGGGCAGAGCCCGGATCTCGCCGGAGCGCTCACGCCAGTATCCTGCGAAAGGCTGGCCGTCACCCGTGTAAATCTGGGCGTAGACAAGGTTGGGGTTGGCGCGGAGCGCGGATAGCGTCTTTTCCGCGGAGTGCGGATCGTTGAACAACAACGCGGAAACGGTATTGTCCCCAATGATCTGGGCTTGCATGGAGACATTGCGCACCAGGGCCACGCGAAAGCTGTACATGTCGTAGGCGCAAAAGCCCCCACATGCCAGAAGCAAGGCCACAGCGCTAACCAACACGTTCATCAAGGTGAGTTTCGTGGAGATCGAATTTTGCGGGTTTCTGGGCATGGTGGTGTCAATCTCCTGGCGGCGGGTTCTTTCTGACGACAGTCGCCACCTTGAGCAGTTCGGAGCTGAGCGTCAGGCCCGCGCGCTGGGTTGCGGTCAGGTTGACCTCGAAGCGGATTCGTTTCTCTTCCAGGACAAACTGGATCATGCCGCCACTTTTGAGGAACTGCGGCATATCGCTAACGGTCAGAACAGGCTTTTTGTTGAGGTCAGTGATGATCTTGTTAAGACGGCTGGCTTCCGTAAGGCTCAGAAAAAGAATCTGGCAATTGTCCGACTCCTGCGCGCTGGAAATTCGTCTGGCAACGACAGCTTTGCCGCCTATCGTTTCGCCGGCAAGCGTGGCATCGAGGCTTGGGCCAAAGGGGTCTTGCCCGAGAACACAGACAGTAAAAGAGCCGCCTTGGGTTGCTGCGACCTTCCCCGGCCATTCCACGAATCGGCCAAAGTTATAGAGGTAAGCAGCTTTGACGTCATAGTCGGTGGGTTTCGGGCTCTGCGCCAGCACGCCAGGAATGCCAAGGAGCCCCCACGCTAAGGCTACTGCGGTGAGCCACGTACGACACACGAGGACTCGACAAGTCCATTCGTCTCGCAGAGTGCGCTGGCGGGAGTCTGTGCCTTGAACGTGCCTCATGAATATCAATCCGCGGCCCGTCTCCACGTGATCTGCGCATAAGCGCTTCTCTCGGTGAAGACAGAACCGGACTCGGCATGACGGGGCTGGAGCAAATTTTGTCCAGTGACAGAAAACTCCAACCTCTTGGCAAAGTGCCAGGCCAGTCGGGCATCCACCGTTTGATAAGCATTTACAGGCAGTGCCGGCAATGCGCCTACGTAACGGTAGGTAGGATCAAACTCAAATCCTTTGGGCAGATTGAACAGAATCTGCGCCGTGGCCTCATTGTGTGGACTGGCTCCCTCGTAGGAGGAGACGTAACTGGTCTTGGTGTGGCTTGGCTTATCTAAAAGGCTCAGGCTCACATAGGAATAGGATGCCCTCAGTTCCATCCAATGGGTCGCCTTCCAATCCGGGGCGATCTCGCCGCCACTCGCAGATCCCTTAATGCCATTGGCGAAGGGCACGGAGACGAGAATGGAGTAAGGCGGAGGCGTTGGCACGATGGAGATCGTTGGATTTCCGTAACTCTCCAGGTCGTTATACTTGTTATGAAAAGCGGCAATATCCACGTAAAACTGTGGGGTCACCAGCTTGCGATACCCTGCCTCGTAGCTCAATAACGTTTCCGACACAAACTTCCGATTGTCACAAACACAAAGATAAATTGGAGGGGGCGGAGGGGAAGCGGCGTCAAAACCCGTCAATTGCATGTCTTCATCGATGCGGGAAGGCGTGCGCACCGCGCGTGTCACGCCTGCCCATAACGTCTGATGCGACGTTGGTGTCCACAGCACACGACCGCCGGGTTCGTTCCCCCAGCCGGTGAAGATGTTGTGTTCGAACTTCGAACCGAGTGTCACCCAGAGCTTATTCTGTACGATCGCGATCTGGTCCTGCACGAACGCGCTGTAAAGATTGTCGGCTTCATGCTTCGGCGTGAAGATGACGGTTGGCACCGTCTGGATGAAGTCGCTGGGACTCCATCGAGCGCCCAGCCCCCAGATAATTTCATTCCGCTGCTTGAGGACGAAGTGGTGAATCAGGTCGATGTCAAACGTGTTACGACTCTCTCCCAGTTGCGGTCCGAGACGGTACGTTCGATCAAAATAAGCCTGGACTTGAAGGTCTGACGTAGTGCTGAGTTCGCGGCGCCAGCGTCCTACGAGATTACCGCCCGATACGTCTTGCGTCCCGTCCACGTTGAGTTGCGCGGGTGGCGAATAGTAGCCGATACCCACCTGCTGGCCGACGTTCCCCTCGTAAAGATCGCCCTGGACTGTCAGCGTATCCCGCTCAGTCAGCCTTGTATCCGTTCGGAAGCCAATCTGTCCAAGCTGCCAGGCATCATAGTTGTCGCCATCGGGATGGAATTCTGGCATCCGGCCGAACCCCATGGCGTAGGCACGATAGTCAAGACTCTTCGCGTGGCCGCCGTAACGAACCGCATCCCCGCTTTGATTAATGTTGCCGCCGCTAGCCGAGGCATAGGCGCCCTGTGTGTCCTTGGCATCCTTAGTAATAATATTGATTACGCCATTCACCGCGTTCGATCCCCAGATCGTGCCTCCGGGACCCCGAATCACTTCGATACGCTCGATATCATCGAGCATTACATTCTGTACGTCCCACTCCACGCCGGCGAAGAATGGGGTATAGACACTTCGACCGTCAATCAATACCAACACCGATTTTGAGAAACTACTTCCGAATCCGCGAATGCCCACAGACCACTGACTGGAGTTGATTCGTGCTACCTCCACTCCCGGCACAAGACGCAGAACCTCCGGAATGCTCGTGGCTCCGGACCGCCGAATGTCATCCCGAGTGAGAACGAAAATTGCAGCCGAAGTCTTCCAGATCTTCTCTGGCTCCTTCGAGGCCGTCGTCACTTCGACATTGCCTAGCTCCGCTAGGCTCAATTGTTTGAGGGGCTGGCCATTCGCTTGGTCGTCCTGTGGAGCGGCAATGCTCGGGATTACCAGTCCCACGAGCACGAGCAAGATGATGAGAGCAGCGCGCTGCACTGACGTCATTACACACCACGTGCCTGCTTCCTCCCCCGCACCAGCAGCGTCCTTCCTGATGTCGGTAACGGGGCGTACTCGCATATTCACGACTGGCCTCATTTGGATGCCCTGGTTCTAGCTTTTCGCTCCTGCCCCTGCGGCCGCGCCGCGCGATAGGAAATCAGCCGTGCCGCTCCTCACAAACTGCTCAAAAAGGTTGAAGAGGTGAGGGTCCCACCATCCCTTGGCTACTTCCAACTTCATAGTCTGCAATGCGTCGGTGATGGAGAAGGCAGGTTTATAAGGCCTTATTGTCGTAAGCGCATCGTACACATCCACGATCTGCAACACTCTGGCTGTAATCGGTATGGCTTCTCCTGCAAGTCCATCCGGATATCCTGAGCCATCAAACCTTTCGTGGTGGTGGCGAATGATCGGCAGCACAGAGCGAAAGGACTTCAAAGGTGCGCAGATGCGCTCCCCGACCAAAGGATGCTCCCGCATGAGTTTCCATTCCTCTGGGGAAAGACTGGTCGGCTTCAAGATAATCGCATCGGGTATCGCGATCTTTCCGATGTCGTGAACCACGCCGGCACGCCGCAGGGCAGTAACCTGGTCGTCCGAAAGCTTGAGATGTTCTCCCAAAGACGCTGAATACTCGGCCAACCGCTCGCAATGACCGTGTGTGTAGGGATCCTTCCCTTCAATGCTCCGGGCCAGAGTGAACAGGACTGACTCCGCACGTTCAAGCTCGTCCGTACGCAGCTTAAGTCTGACGAGCGAACGCACCCGCGCAAGCAATTCGGTGCGGTCCACGGGACGGGTCAGGAAGTCGTCAGCTCCGGCCTTGATACCTTCTATGCGATCCTGTTTGTCAGACAGTGCTGTAATCAGAATTACCGGTATTAAATAGGTCTCGGGATTGGCCTTGATTCTCTCGCAGGTCTGAAAGCCGTTGAGATGGGGCATCATGACATCAAGGAGCACGAGATCGATCGGAACGATGGACAACTGCTCCAAGGCGGCTGTGCCGTTTGAAACGCTCGCCACCTTGAATCCTTCCGCTGTGAGCAATTCCTCTAACAGCTCGCGGTTGGAAACCTGGTCGTCCGCGACTAAGATCGTGCCCGTGACAGGCGGCTGCGATTTATTGAACATCGAATACGCACCAACTTCAACTGAGGTTGACCCCAGCGTGTCACAGGAGACAAGTAACTGCTAATTACCGAAGTCATTGTCTCGGGTCTTGTTCGGGTTTTGTAACAAGAGTGGACTCGAGGTGCAGACTTAGGCGGTCCTCGCACCCCTCTATCTGATGGCCCGGAGAAGATGTTCCGGCCTACAACCTAACCAAGTCTAGCCGTGAGCGAGCCAGCGGCTTGCAGATTGGGTCCAGCCGAGCCTATGAACGGAGCTTTGTTCTTGCGATAACTTAACTTACTCCATTAATTACGGTTAGTTACTTCTTTGAGAAGACAACCACAATCCAGGCTAAAGCATGGATCCCCATTCCCAAAAGCGGAGGATCTTATGGCGGATAATTCCCCGGAATATCGCAAACTCGTTGACCAATCGCGTTCAGACGAGCACTCCACCGTTCGGTTGGCGAGGCGTGGCCGGCCATGGACCTGTTTATTGAACACCAGCCTGTACTCGTAATCACCGACTGGAGCATGCCGACATCAGCGGCATCGATTGGTGCCAGCGCATCCGCTGTGGCTACCCCGCCCGACGTTCTCAGACCATCAGCGACGCCTGATTTCGTCAATTGCGGCCGTTTACTCTCAGTCCCGCCCAACACCCCCGGTTCTCGTAACGCACCCAAAGCATAGAAATTCACAAGCGGACCCTGCTACAATTTTCATCATCGTGGAGCATGAGGGGGTTCCACGGAGGAAAGAAGCTGTTAATGAAAACGCCAAGTGATCCGAACAAGAAGAAACGACAACCTTACGAAAAGCCAACTGTAACGAAACTAACCCCGGAACAAGCGAAGCCCAAACTCCTCGCTCATGCCATGAAGGGTGACGAGGGAGCGAGCGAGCTTCTGGACTTGATCTTCCCAAACGTAGCGCCGAAAGACTCTACCAAATCGAAGAAGGCGAGTTAGCCGCGCTATATTTCCGCGATCGCAAATAACAGGGCGCTCATAGAGAGCGGCCTTTCCCCGCATGACTTTCTCAGGCCAACACGTATTCGTTAGTGGCCGTCAAAAGAACGAAGGACGACTGGCATAACCTCGCCATTACACTCTTCATCCTTCGCGGTGGGGTGTTTTGAGTGAAATGGCTTGGTTTTGACCACGGGAAAGCCACACGCTGCGAGTAGCAGAACGGCATCACGCCACATCGCGGCATGAACCAGCCGACCGCGGATTGCATCGCTGCTCCAGCTTGTTCGGCCCTGATGGTGACGCCCTTATTCAGACTACTGAGAGTACCGGACGGACTGAAGGCTCGACGAAGTGTGAGGACAGGGTGCCTGCTGCGAACACCTCGCCTAGAGTGTGTACGACTTCCAGTAATGGCCGTGTCGCCTCTCCTAGGATCTGGAACATGCGGCAGAGACCAAATGCCAATCCTGCCGGGGCGACGATAAAGCAACGGTGCTTGTGGTCCGGACTCGCCGGTTTCTGATGTGCCAAATTCTGGATAGATTGGCTGGACACAGCAAAATCGCTGACGGAGGACAAGTCCACAATACACACTCGGGCATCAGTCGCGCTCAAATGTTGTCGACTTGCTTCGTAAAGGTACGGCAACGATTCATCTGTAAGCCGCCCCTCAACCCGCATCAGCATGATTTTGTTCGATTGGTCAAACTCAACTTGGAAGCCCGCGGTCATTTGTGTCATAAGTTCCTTTTGATCGGAAGACTAAAGAACAACAACTTTAGATTGGCCGACTTAGTTCAGGGAACCCGGAAGTGGAGAAGGAATGCTTACGTTAACTTAGTTGGGGCAGTTGAGTGGCCGTTGGCAGCGACGCGCAAGTGGCTGAATCGACACGTCAAGGAGCACGCACGCTTTGCAGATCCCGGACTCCATCGTGTATTTTTGGCGGTAAACGAGAACTTCACGTTGCCTCCCGTTTAACCTCCTGTACTTATGAAGGTTTTTCGAGCGTAAGTGTGGGCGACTTTATTGGTTTTGGTTCTTTTTTTCTTGGCGCTCAACTCTGCGCAGAGCCTGGCGCGGACTCGCTCCAACTGGTCCTGCCGTCTGTAATAGTTGGCGCGGTCGGCTCTACTGGCTCCTGCTTTTTGATAATAAAGGCGATCCAAGAGCGCAATTTCAGCCAATTCTGCCTCGTAGCGGATGCAAATCTCGGTTTCCGTGTCCATGGCGCAACCTTATTTCAGCTGCCGGGGTTGAAGTCGGTGATAGATGTCACAAACATCGCCTAATCGTCTGTGGAAAGTCCCAGAATGGGACAAAGGTGTGCGCTGACTGGATTTCCACAGGGGCAATGTTCATCGGTCACAGACAGCCGATGTGGGAATATGGGACTTTGGGCGTGTACCTCTCTCAAAAAAGACCGCCCACCCCCTTCGCTTCACTCGGGTTGGCCTCATTTTTGCTTCCAGCGCTTTCCCCTTGAACCACTCAACTCCGTCGTCCAGCGTTCCTTCGGGCAAACCACATGCCCCCAAGCTTTCCTCCACTCGGCTTCACTGCATGGGTAGTGTCCTAACAGTGCGTTGATGACTCTAGATATGGCAAACTTGGCGAATGCCAAGGCACCGCAAGCGCGAACCGGCGATCGACGACGATCTCAGGCTAAACGTAATCGCGATCGCGCCTGTACTGATGCTGCTGATGCTGATTGCCTACAAATTCAATCTGTAGAGGCGAGCCAGATCCTAAGGCGATCCAAGATCCTAAGAGTGGGTCGGTTTCGTGCCAATGGGTGTACACTTTCCGGCTAGGCGGCAGATCGCTGCACTGTAGGGAGGTGTTTTCGCAAGCACCGACATGCGGGCCCTAGTAGGATTAAGTTCCGAAATGAGTGGGTCTGCCGCCCACTCCGGGAAACGGGTCGTGTCCTCAAAGTGTACTGGTGCCGCACCGACAAATTACAGGATTCACTGTAGATCGGACTACCGAGAAAAGCAGTAGCCTCCCCTCTGCCCTCTCGCCGCAGAGAAGATCGCATCCGCGAATTGTGCGGCAAAGCTGTTGATGCAAACACCGAAGACTTCCAGGCCGTGCTGGATGAACTCGAGGGTGGGCTCCGTGAACACCCCGAACGTCGGCGCCGACTTGCGGCTAAAAAAGCTGACTACCACGATTCGATAGCTTAAGCGTTGACATTTGGGGCAAGGTACAACTGTCTGACATGCTTTCCCCCAGCACAATCGCGCACATCAAGGCCGAGATTGCAAGATTAGAAGACGCTCGGAAACAATGCAACGATTCGAGTATTCGGCAATTGATCGAGCAGTGGCTCGCAGACCTGAAAAAACGCTCGCCGAGGCCGAACAACCGGGCGGCATTCCTTAAAGGGACAGCACTTCGGGGCGGGATTTCAGCGGCTGGAAGAGCAAGAATCGCGGCTGCCAGAGGGCACGGTGGGTGAGAGTGAAGGCAAAGGGCGGGAAGGCAAAAGTCGTCACAATGAATAAGAAACGAACAATGTCTGCCAGCGTCTGCAGGAAGGCGGGGGTGAAAGCCGCAAAGAAATCGGCCTGACGGATAAGCTGAACTTGAAGATGCCCAGACTCACGGGAATGAGTTTGGGCATTTTCATTTACTGACACGGTCCACTCTTACACTCGTCGGTCAACGAGTGAAATGGCTTGGTCTCGACAGTGAATGATCGCGGTCGCGCTAGGTCGTCGGCAGCAGGCAACTCAATCGAGTTTTGCGATAAATACGTCCGAAAGGGGGGTACCATCGGCACCCAGTCCCAGTTGTGCATCCCAATTTGTTGTAAATAAAAAGAAACGGCCATCCCTGGAAACGTTGCCAAGGGGCTGTGTTTGGAAGAAGGGGTTGATATAGCTGGCCCGGTTATGCGCAAATCGCCACACCGTGGAGGCGAGACCATCCGTCTCGATGCAGAATATTTCCCCAGCAAGCGGTTGGTCGATCCAGGTGCCGCCATCGTAGGCGTAGGTCGAGCCACAAACCGGCGCACTGTCGAGCGTGTCTACATTGCTCCAGGTGAAATGCCGCTGTTGGCCCCACTGAACCGCGACCGGCCATACCAACTGAGAAATCCGGGAAATGTCATTCAGGGGACGCTTCACCACCTGCATATCACCCTGAATCGCTGGACCATTGACCAAGCTGTTGTATCCCACGGCTTCATATCCAGAACACTCATCGGACTTGCCGCCTATAGGGCAGGCGTTGACCGTCAAAGTCGCAACGTCCCAAAGATACCAACCAAACCCATCGACTAAGATGTAGACGCCGCTCCCGCTGCGTGCAAGGTAGGCATGACGAATGAGGTAAGGCGAGGTCACGCTCGCCAGGCCAGAGGTGCCCCACTGACCTCCGATTTGGCCAGTTTGGGTGTTGTACCAGCGGCAACCGAGATTCTTGTCGTACACTACGACAAAAATGTGTTTTCCAAATTCCGAGCCCCCCTCCGAAATCGACACGCGCGTATCGTCAAGAGACAAACTCACATCGTCATCGCTTACTACGTTCGGTCCCGTTCCTAGGGTCGGTTGTAGGCCGCACGACCTCGTGTCAATCACTGGCGAGACAATCCCAGTGGAGAACCGGTAGGTCGTGATGGTCAACGTGTCAGGTTCGGCAGTGCCGTAAATCAGGTCCGGATCCACGAAACTAAATGACGCACCGGGCCTCAGCGGTAAAAGAAGGCCTTGCCCCGGGCTTGCGTTCGGGGGCGAGCTGACGGCCATTGTCCCAGGATCAAAAGCGAACACATAGTCCCGGCCGCCCTCGCCGATGACGTAGAACTTGCTCGTATCCGCGTTCCACTCGTTCGCCTGACCGCTCCCCTCCGTTCGCACGAATGTGCCTGGTTTCTTGAAATTCGTGCTGCTGTCGGTCGCGCGAATCATCGTCGAACCGAAATCGGGATCTGTGAATACTACGTTTCTGGCGGGGGGCAACATCGGAGTTTCTTGGTGAATCAGCCGGTCTGTTGTTGCTTTCGGGTAAGGTTGAGGGCTCTGAGCTGAAACTGTCACAACCAGAATGAAAGTTGAGAACACGACACAAATTGCAGGTATGGTCTTGTTCGCCATTTGTCAACTCCTTGCGCCACAGTCGAAGGCGGGCAGCGCCCTCGGATCGAAACCGGCCGAAGACGACAGAAGGGAAGTAAGCCGAGTGAATACTAGTCAGGACGTTAAACCCTGTCAAGAAGCAACGGCCCTCATGTATGGCGGATTGTTGGTGGGGGGCTAGCTGCGTTGACCACTACAACGCGATTTCCGACAATGGATGTCAGAAATCCGAATGTGACAGATGGAGGATAGACTGCGCCGCGAAGAGATTCGGGCCGTATAGATTCGGATCTGAGAATGGAGAGTAAAACTTGCGTCATTCAAAGCAGCCCTAAGCAGGACGATTGATGCTAAATCTCGATTGCTTTCAATTGAAACGAGCCCGACCTTGGCAGCCGAAGGTGCTTGTCTTTCAACATCCATCGTACAGGACCCAAGCAACCACATTTGGCGGGACTAAGCGGGACCCTCATCACGCGGTTCGCGTTCCCGCCTCGTTCGTCAGACTGCCAAAATATCGGCAGGGCTGCCGACCTGTCGGCAGATTTTTCCGCCATCACCAGCTCCTGTTCGTTTACATCCAACGACTTCCTTCGTAGCCCATTGATGGCCCGGCACTTGCATGAGAGAGGGTAAGGAAACGCCAATGAAAATGTCGGCCTACCGACGCTCCCTGTTGCAGCGAATCAATGATCTTGCGACGTTGTTACGGGCGAGTCAGAAGGGCCACCCCAAGAGAGTGAGGCAACCCGCAATGGGACTCGACCACCAAGCTGACCGCAGTACGAGGAGGAGCAGGAGAATAGCTCAGAAGCGGCTTTCGAACGAGTATCGGCAACTGATCGAGCGCAGGCAAACGATGGCTCGCCGCCTGAAGCAGATCGAGGCCGTGCTGCGAGGGCTGGATAACCCTGGAGGACTGCAGAGGGCAGCCTTTTGAATACGAACGGATCAATTTGGCAGTGATGCCCTTTCATAGCTTGTTCCAGTCGGTCAACGCCATCAATTCGTCGAGGATTTCCTGGAATCTCTGAAGCCGGCGTTCGTGCTCCTATCCTTACTCTTGCTGCCAAGTACAATCGGTTCGCCTCACTAAGTTGTGGGATTTCGTCCCGCAACTCGCAATTGTTTTTTGTGACGGGATTGGGCATGAGGATTGAGATATCGCTACCGTGCGATCAGGTACCCTGGATTCATTCGGTGCAAGCCCAATGGTATGCCTCTGTCTCACGGCTTCGCATTCTAAGAATTGCGAGCGCTTCGACCGTTGTACCCACTTGGTCGTACCGTTCCCCGCAAGCTAGTCTGTTCCGTTTTGGGAACGCGGAACTGATGCTGCTGTTGACGTGCCGAACTTCGAATAGAATAATTGATTCATACACCGGGTTCTTGGGTTCCTTTAGCATTGAAAGGGGGCCGATTCGTGACACCCGTGGCAGCGGGCAACAAACGCCGCAAGTTCGACCTCAAGACCTTCCTGTCGACCATCGACGGTGGCAGGACAATCGCGACCGCTCCCAAAAAGCAGACAATTTTTGTTCAGGGCGACTCGGCCGATTCTGTTTTTTACTTACAAAAGGGGAAAGTTAGACTCACCGTTGTGGCCACGAGCGGGAAGGAAGCCACGATAGGCATTCTGAACGAGGGCGACTTCTTCGGGGAGGGGTGCCTCACAGGGCAACCCCTCCGCATGTGCTCTGCAACCGCAATGACCGATTGCACTGTGATGCGAATCGATAAAAAATCCATGATGAATGTGATCCACCGGGAACGGGCATTCTCCGATATGTTCGTAGCATATCTGCTGACACGGAATATCCGCTACGAAGAAGACTTGGTTGACCAGCTTTTCAATTCCAGTGAGAAACGCCTTGCTCGGGTTCTCCTCCTGCTAGCTCAGTTCGGCAAGGATGGGAAGCCCGAAGCTGCGATCCCCAAAATCAGTCAGGAGACTCTGGCAGAGATGGTGGGCACAACTCGTTCGCGAGTCAATTACTTCATGAACAGGTTCAGGAAATTGGGCTTCGTTCGCTACAACGGAGAGCTTGAAGTCCACAGTTCATTGCTCAACGTTGTGCTCCACGACTAAAACGTTCGCTCGAGACCTAGCTTTACACTTGCGCCTCATACGCACGTGCGGATCATGCGGTTTGTACGTGCTTCGGGCTTCCAATCAGGGGATTGCGAGATCGGAACTCGCGATGGGATCATCAGAGCTTGAGCCACAAGTATGCAACGATCAACAGACAACAGGTTATAAGTGCGAACAGTTTCAGATTATTCCGTCGCTTCTGTTCCTGGGCTGTGTCGATCTGGGAGAGGGCTCGCTCTCTGGTCCTGTCGATGAGATCGTCAGAAGGATGTTCCACGCCAGTAGCGCGTAGCCACTGGGCATATCGTTCTCGTTTTTCCGGCGTCATGGTTGCATTGCTATTCACGGCTTTTCCCTTTTCGCGGAAGTGCCGCGTGCGATGCTTCTGGTCGTTGGATACATGCCCTAAGGCTACGCTCCGTCGATGGCCTGTGCCGAGGGCATTGGTATCGTGCCTAACGACTGCACACTATTAACGACAAAGTGATCCTGATCACATTGAAAACCGGAAGAGATTCTGTACTCTTCTATTATGTACCGCATCGGTAGAGATCACAGAGGCCCGATTCTCGGCTGTAGTGCCTGCCCACACACTGAGCGAATCGAAGACTTTAACGGAAGCGTTGGAAACCCACGCACGCTGGCGGCTCGAGCAATGCTGAAGCACATCCATGCCGAGCACAGCCGTGAAAGTCACTTGCATGCGATGTCGATGGTGATGGCACGTCAGCATGCGCTCCGATAGCCCTCCCGCACTTAAAAGAAGTGAACGGTCTGGAGGTAGCCTGCCTTTGGGCCATTCTGTCGGAAGGACAGTTCAAATGCGAAATGTGTTTACCACGCTGGTAAAGGCCTCGTGGTGCTGTTCGTCATGATTCGCCGGGCTGGAACACAAAACAGTCGAGACGCCGTCCCCCTATTTGGCTTTGTAATGCCACCCAAATGAAACCTGCGCGATCTTGATAGACTTGGCTGACCGCGAGGTTATTGAGGCCCTCAGTGATCCCGAAGGTGCGGAAATTGTATTCCCGAGCGCACAGGACCTCGGATGTCAGCAGTAGGAGGGTAATTACAAGGCTTGCTCCGAGAAAGGCGGCGCAAACGTTGCCTAGAGACCTGCCCGGATAGCAGGGGGACAGCTTGGACATGATTTATCAGAACAGCGTTCGTGCAGGGGACGCAGACCCGGAAGGGAATCGCGACTGCTAAATCACGAGAGCTGCATCCGGATGACCAATCTCAAGTTCGAGTTAAGTTATTGATTCAACTTGCTGTGCCTGACCTGGACGAAATCGGAGCGGAGCCCGATTGTCCCTGACGCGGACGCTCATCTGGCGAGATTGTGCGAGACCTTCCGTGACCTAATGCAGGATTCGTTGAACGTGAGAGCTACATGGAAGGCACCCAACTCAGATATCTTCTGCGCCGCGTTATTCTTCCACATTCAATATGCTTCAATGCGATTCCTGCCATTTTCCTTGGCACGATAGAGTGCTACGTCCGCCTCATTCAGAAGAGACTCGACACTTGCGTTCCTGTCGCTCCCCGCGCAAGTGACGCCCATGCTCACGGTCACTTGAACGACTCCGTTAGGGGACATGATCCCAGCGGACGAAACGAGCTGCCCAATTTCTTCTGCTCGACGAACGGTCGTCGCCAACTCGCAGCCAGGCAAGATCAACAAGAACTCTTCTCCGCCGTAGCGTCCCGCTCCGTCGTAGACCCTCAAGTCGGACTTGAGACGAGTGGCCACTTCTCTTAGCACAGCATCTCCGGCCGAGTGCCCAAGAGAGTCATTCACATTCTTGAAGTGGTCAATATCGACGAGGATAATACCGGTAGGGCTGGTTTCACGCTTTCCGCGAACTAATTCGCGACTAAGCAAGGCAACGATTTCTCCCCGATTCAGCTGCCCGGTGAGAAAATCGTAAGTGGCCGCAACTCGGAGCGACTCTCGTGCGGATACTAGCTCGCGCTGGAGATCGAGGATTCTCTTCCCCCCCAACAAACGCGCTTCCAATTCTGGTGGATGAAATGGCTTTGCCAGGTAGTCATCGGCGCCTGCACGCATCCCCTCCACGAGGTCGCCCTTTCCATCCTTACCGGTAAGCAACACTATATAGGTGTAGTGGGAGTGAGACTTGCGTATCCTTCGACACAATTCAATTCCTTCAAGTTGTGGAAGAACCCAGTCGAGCAGGGCCAGCCTCGGCGCATCGGGAGCTTGGAGCAATTCCCATGCCGCTGCACCATCCTTGGCGATTTGACAATCGAAACCCCATTCCCTAAGGTAGCCGCCGATCAGATGTCGATATACTGGGGAGTCTTCCGCCAGCAGAACCTTCATCGTCGATTCCTGATATGCTCGGCTCGACAAAGCAACCCGGCCGCCGCTTGCTTCTGCAACCCCGAGAACTTCACGACGTTTTTTCACTATTCTCATATTCGAGTCAATGGCTTCTTCACCCGCACCTTGTGCTTGAGCCAGTCATGCAAAATATTCAAGTCAACAGGCGGTATGCGGAGAAACTCGCAACCGACTCATCTGAAGTCCCGCGTCCACAGGACGCGGGCTTGAATGTAAATTTCCCTGCACGCGCCGGGTAACAAAACGGAAGTGACAATGCGTCGCCAACACTGAACTCCTCTTTGCCACGAAGTCCTATTCCGCCGTCGCCGATATCCGTGACGGTCACAGCTACACTCCGGTTCCGATCATCCGTCACAACAGCCGGCGTCATCAGAGCGTATCTTGCATGGCGGCGATAGTCCATCAACATTCTGGAATAAGCGACTTTGAGAGACTTCATGCCGGATTCGTCCGTGAGAGGCTTCTTGATAACAACATGGACACCCGGTAGACAGCGATCTTGGGAGGAGATCGCAACCACGGTTAGTTTTTGCCAAATGCCTAACTTCCAGATTTGGTCCAAGAGTTCGGACGAAGCGTCCTCCCAATCGATCACTATCAGGTCAGCACTGCCCTTCGCTAACAAGTTGAGGGCCTTTGACGAGCTCAGGCAGACGTCGGTACAGATTGACAGATCCCGTAATATTCGGCTTAACCTTCCAAACACTCCTGGATCATGAGTAACAAGCAAACATTCAAGTGCCATGTCTGGAGTCATGCCGGACTTTGTCCGCGGCTCTCTTGCAAACGCAGCCGGACTTTATAGGTTGTGGCGCAAAGGGCCATTTAGGTATTCGCCGATCTTTGCGTGGACAGGCAATCGGGGCAAATGCCGTGGCTGAAAGTGGCTTCCGAATGACTTGTAACATAAGATTCCAGTTCGTTCCAGCCTCCATCTTTCGTGCGGATTTTTTTGCACCAGGCACAGATTGGAAGAAGGCCCTTTAGAATCTTTACCTCGGCGAGTGCCTTTTGGAGCCTGTCCAGCGTAAATTGAAGTTTGCACTCCGCTCGTTTCTGCTCGGTCACATCTAGCGCATGGGCGACAATGTAGGGTGGATTGCCACTTTCATCTACCATCAGATTCCGGTATAGCCACACCCGCACTTTTCTGTCCCGCCCTATTACTCGCACGTAGCCGGAATCTTGACCACGCTCTTTTGCGCGTTGCAGGTATTCGGGGAATGTGTGACGTACAGAAGGCGCTAGAAATTCGACAAGGCTCTTACCAGTACAGCCGTCCGGTTCACGACCGAGTGCCCGTGCGGCCGCGGGATTAACCGACAGCAAAATACCCGACATGTCGTGAGTGCAGATGAGTCCAAGGCTATTCTCGACCACGCTCCGATACCGATCTTGACTCCTGTGCAGTTCAGCTTCGACGCGAATGTACTCATCGTAGAACAGGCCGGGGTTAGAAGGTTCGATACCGAAAATAAACTTATTCCGGTTGACACATTCCAGACCTATGTGACCTTCATATCCACTATCCTTCTCTCCGATCCAAACTACTCGGTAGTTTGCTTGCTCGCCTCCATGATCCAGGAGGAGGATCGTATCCACGAGCAATGGCGGCAAGCCCCGTAGTCGAGCCCCATATGCTGCGATCTCTAGAGTAAAAGTGTTTTGTGAGAAGGGATTCCCGAAGGTGTCCCTACCCGAGACGGTGACAGACTTGCAGGCAGGGCTGCGCGGTTCTTTGCGAACACCTTTAGCCCAAACTGGTTTTGCCGTAGCGGACATGCTCTCCCTCGACGGCAATGCAGCAATTTGTCTGCCAATGTCTGGCGGATGAAGCATTTTGTCAACCGGCATGTCGGCTTACTCATTGGAACGGCGATGGCATTGTGACTGCTTCAAAATGGCAAGGGACACCCGCCGAAAAGACTCCGCCACGGCCATACAGCCATTTTTATTTTTACGAACTCGCTCTCCGAGTCGTGATGGAAATTGCCCCTCCGGGACCCATGTTCAACATCGCTGGGTTGAGAGGCTACGCAGACACGAAGTCGTGAGCCCTTTCGTCGCATTCACGCCAAGAACGGATGCCGAACTGTCCGCGAATCGCGCAGCAATCCAAGAAAGCGACAGTCGCAGAGGACGGGGAGCCAAACCGCGTCAACTGCCCGGGGTGAGCTGGCTGATCCCGCAAGAGTTAGAGAACCTCACTCTCGACTATCGAGCGTTGAGAACGGCTTTCCGCGTGCAAGGTGACATAACTGTGGCCTTCTTCGCATTAACAAAGGACGCGGCAGCTATCCCGGTTTGGGCTAGGGGCGTCTGAGACGGTAAATCACCCGGAGACATTCGAAAGGATCCCAAAGTGGAAACTGCGGCCAAGCGAGCCCCGACGCCCGTGGTGTGTGTGTCCAAGCCCGTCCCGACCCCGGCCCTGTTGCTGGCCATGCTTGGGGTCTCCAATAAAGTCAGCGACCTGATCCTGTCGCCGGGAAGCCTGCCCATGGTGGAACTCTCGGGCAAATTGACTCCGGTCAAAATCTCTGGAATGGCCCCGTTAACTCCAGAGGACACACGCCGTATTGCCTACGAACTCATCGAGGGCAACAAACAAGCGAGCGACTCATTGCAGAATCTGGGATCTTGCGACATCTCATATCGTGTACCGGGGCATTGCCGGTTTCGCGTAAACATCTTTCAACAACGCGGTAGCTATGCTATTGTAATGCGCGTCATACCCCAGGTCATTCCCACTCTCGCTGACCTGAACCTGCCCCCGCAACTCGCCGAAGTCGCCGATCTGCAGAACGGAATCGTCCTGGTCACTGGCCCCACGGGATCCGGTAAATCCTCAACTTTGGCTGCGGTTCTCGATCGGATCAATGAGAGCCACGCTTATCACATTTTGACGATTGAGGATCCAATCGAGTTCATGCATCGGCACAAGCGCTCGATCGTTCACCAGCGGGAACTGCACAGTGACACTCCCAGCTTTGCTCTCGCTCTGCGGGCTGCATTAAGACAAGCGCCGAAAGTCATTCTCGTCGGGGAAATGCGGGACAAAGAGACGATTGAAATCGCACTGGAGGCGGCGGAGACAGGCCATTTGGTCCTTTCCACACTCCATACCATTGACGCCTCGAAAACCGTTGAGCGAATCATCGGAGCATTTCCGATGGGGGAACAACAAATCATTCGTAACCGTTTGGGGAAGAGTTTCCGCGCCATCATTTCCCAGCGTCTGATACCGCGGAAAGATGGGAGTGGACGCGTGGCAATCGTCGAAATTTTGAAATCAACGCTTCGAACCCGCGATTATATAGAAAAGGGCGAACAGGATGGCAAGACGCTGCTCGAAGCGATGAAAGATGGCGACACCGACGGCATGCAGCACTTCGATGGAGAGATCGAGAAACTCGTCCGTGCCGGTGTCATGGACGTCAGAACCGGACTCGCTTACGCTACAAATCCTGGAAACTTGCGGCTCGTGTTGACAGATATGGGTAGTTCTCCGGCGGAAGGCTAGCGGCCTATCTTCTGGACTTACTGTCGCTCACCCTAGGCTGTCCACAATGGCTTATAGGGAGGGCGGAGCGGGATACCATTTGGTTCCCAACTCCTGAGCGAGCGGCGCACATTGCCTCGGTTGCGTCCGATTTCCGGGCATCTCAACGGACTTATGGACAACGCACCGGAAGGTCCGCGGCTCATCTCGTTCAAAACACAGCAAACTGTCAGCCATCGGTTATGGCATCGCGATTGCACCTAACTAACGAAGACTTACTGCATACCCGGCGCCATCTTACAGCGGTGCGAGAAATCATAGGACAATTCATGAAAACCCCTCAGACCACGAAAACAACCCTCCGCGTCGCGGTGATCGACTGCGATCCGCTGCGGTTCTTGGGATTCTGCGCGCTATTGAGTTCAGAATCCGATTTCGAACTGCAATCGGTGCCTCTAACCGAAATCAGCATGCACCAGGATGTGCGAGTCGGCCTGCTAGGAGGCCCTCCGAGCGGGAACGTCCTTGAAACGCTGACCACTCTGAAGACACTCTGTCCCGGCCTACAGGTCATCGTGACGGGATGCAACATGGACGATGCAGCAATCCTGAAGGCCGTCGCGGCGGGCGCGAAGGGCTGCATCAACGAGACCGTGTCGGTCACCGAATTCGTGCAGGCAATTCGAATCGTGCAGGCTGGATCGGTTTGGGCGCCCAGGCGGGTTCTTGCCACCCTGGTGGAGCAGGCCTACCTATCGTCTGGGCGCGGTCGTTCTGTCGGTCATCGACCGTTCACCAGCCGGGAAATGGAAGTTCTCTCGATGTTGGTAAAGGGTTGCTCTAACAAGGAAATCGCCGCTCCTCTCGGGATAGAAGAACGCACCGTAAAGGCACACGTAGCCAAACTCATGCGAAAGGTTGGAGTATTAAATCGCGTCATGCTGAGCGTGCACGCGATTACTCATTCCTTGCTCGCGTCCGGAGACACCTTACAGAAGGCGCTCTGAACTCGTGCAAACCCGGCGCCAGGAAAAAAAGCAATTACCCAAGCACAAATCTAGTGTCCATTCTACTGCCGACAACATGCATGGCCGGATGGGTTTCGGGCGGCGCCAGGCAAGCTCTTATCGCCGGTCTTCGTGTCGACCGTCTTCTTGCTTGTGCGTTGGGTCCTGACTGCGGCTGCAAACCTCCGCAATCATTCGTAGCAAATGTCGGCTTCCTTCCTCGTGAGTCGCACATGCATCGACCAAAGCTAACGCCTGCGTTGGCACTTCGGTATCAGCGACCAGCACGACCTTCAGTTCCGGCCTCATGAGCTTTATCTCGAAGGCAACTCCGTGCCCACTCCTCTCGAACATCTCGTAGTTGAGGAGCACCGCATCACACTCGCACATTGTGATAAGCCTGAGTGCCTGTTTTGTCGACACCGCTGTGAGAACTGCGTATCCGGATCTTTCGAGCAGCGCCTTCTGGTAACGCAAGATCGAGCCATCTCCATCAATACACAGGATGATCTTCCTCGAGGGCGGGTAAGTTGAGATCATTGGGGCCTCCTGCCAACTTCAAGCCACGGTGTAATTGTGCGAGAGGGGTCTCGCGATGGAGTGTCGCGATGTGGATCGCGTGCCTATGCCGCCGCTGTCTTCAGCTCGACCTCCATGTAGCTGTCCATCGCTTGCGTCAGCTGTGAATCTACCTCATCGGCGATGGTCATAACATCAGGCAACAGCAAGCTAAAATCCAGGGCGCTCAGATTGTGCTGCAACATCCCGAAGAGGGTCACCTGGAGTATTCGTGAGTCGTGCACAAGCATCCCTGGAGTGTAGCCTTGCTGTCGCCGCATCTTGCCGTGGGCTAAGGCGGCGGCGGATGAGGGTGGATCGTTTTCTTGGCCGGTGCTGCTAGGCATCCTGAGGCGGACAATCAGGTCTTCAATCAGCTTCGGAAGATGTCCCGTGCGATCCTTGTCGCTTAGCGGAATCTGATTGAGCGTCGGGTTCCTTCTTACGCGCGTCAACCAATCTTCCACGATGGCGCTCGTGCAGCGCTGCAATATCACGGCGACGCTTTCCTTTGGCGTACGGGCGGCGACTTTACGAGTCTGCAATTTGTCTTGGACGATATCGGCGATTTTCCCCGGCTCGAACGGCTTCACGATGATATCGTCGGCTTCCAGCAAGATCGCCTCCATGGCGCTCTTCACGTCGGGATAACCGCTAACCAGCAACGTCAGCGCACTCGGCTGGGAGTGGCGCATCGCGGTAATTACCGCAAACCCGTCGCTGGGATTCGGCATGTGCAGGTCAGTGATAAGCACATCGAAGGTCTCTGTAACGATGAGCTTTAGCGCCCCCGTCACGCTAGAGGCGGAGAGTACCTCAAATCCTTTTTTCTCAAGGGTCAAACTCATCATGTCACGAACAGACTCGTCATCATCGACCAGGAGGATTCTGTGCGAAATACTAGTTGTCGTTTGAGTCATACAAACTTCTCCTCTGGGGTATACTCACATCTAGTGTTACTCTCCAGGTATCATTAATGCTGTTCAAAAGTGAACACATGTTGAGATAGTACGTGGGCATTACGTGGCGGGGGCGCACTCACTCGCCGTGCAGGACCGAGTGAACCTTCTTGAGGAGCGAGATTCTGGTGAATGGCTTCGACAGGAATGCGCGCTCCGATATCGACCCACCCCGCAAAGCAACCAGATCGCCAGTGTATCCCGACATGAAGAGCGAACGAAGGCCCGGCCGGATTACCTTCGCTTGCTCGAATAGGTCAAAGCCGCTTTGCCCGAACATGATGAGATCCGTGAGCAGTAGATCGATTCCTGGTCCGCGCGCGGTCACGATCTCCACAGCCTTCTCTGCATTACTTGCTTCAATGACTCGGTAACCGGCGCTGGTGAGCAAGCTTGCGGTCACCTGGCGAACGGAGTCATCATCCTCGACTAGCAAAATCGTTTCGGACCCCGATATAACGTCGTCCGCTTCGAGGGACTGCACCAGTTGCTGAGCCTTCTCAGCTATTCGTGGGAAGTAGATCTTGAACGTCGTGCCGATCCCGACCTGGCTGTCAACGCATATGCTGGCATTGCTCTGGGTTACGATTCCGTGAACCGTGGAGAGTCCGAGGCCCGTCCCCTGCCCGATACCCTTCGTGGTGAAGAAGGGTTCGAAGATTTTCGATTTGATGCTCTCGTCCATCCCGCAACCGTTGTCGCTTATCGCCAGGACGACCTGTCGTCCAGCGTGCGAACCGGCGTGCTCAGAAACGTAATGCTCGTCCAGTTGAGCGTGCGCCGTCTCGATAATGATCGTGCCCCCGCGTGGCATTGCATCTCGCGCATTCACTACCAGATTCATCAGGAGCTGTTCAATTTGGCACGCGTCGGCTTTGATGCTGCCAAGCGGCGTAGTCGGATGGAACGAGACTGAAATACTGTCGCCGACCATGCGTAGCAACATGGTGGCAAGATTATTCACTATGTTATTTAGATCCAGTATCCTGGGAAAGACGATCTGCCGCCGGCTAAAGGCGAGGAGTTGCCGGGTGAGCAAGGCGGCCCGTTCCGACGCTTGCTTGATCTGCACCAAGTACCTCATTACGGAGCTCTCTGGCGCAACCAAATCAACCGCTAGATCGCTGTAGCCGATGATTACGCTCAGCATGTTATTGAAGTCGTGGGCCACTCCCCCGGCCAAGCGCCCAACGGCCTCCATTTTCTGAGCCTGCAGGAACTGGGCTTCCAGGCGCTGAGTCTCGGTAATGTCGCGCATGAATGCCAGGAGGCAGGGTTGCCCCGCGACTTCGATTTTTTCCCATGACAGCTCTGCTTCGCGAGTCTCTGCCGTCGAGGTCCTGAATTGCATACGGCAGTCCGTCACGCTTCCGCCCTCCCGTAACTGCCGGAGGAGGTCTGTGCGCAATGATGGTAGGGCCCAGAACTCCATCTCCGAGGCCGTGTGGCTAACCACATCCTCAAGTGTGTAGCCAGTCATTCTGAGAAATGATTCGTTTGCGTCCAGATAGCGCCCATCGCCTTCCGTCGAGATTGTGATTGCCAGCGGACTTCGGCGAAAGGCTTTGCTGAACCTGTCTTCGGACCTGCTTAACCGTTCCTCTGCCTGTTTGTGCTCAGTGATGTCCCGCAACACACAAGCGATCCGGTCGACCCCGGTGGAACCCGCGATCGGAAAGTACGACGCGAATAGGGCTCTCTGGTCCAGACCGGGAGAGTCATACTTCAGTTCGTATTGAACGAGCTTCCCCGCAAAACACTCGTCCATCTTCTCTTTGACAACGGACTCAAAGGTCTCCTTCTCCAATACTTCATCCACGCGATGCCCTATGACCTGTTCTCTCTCCAACCCCCGATAGTTCAGGAACGAGCGATTGGCGATTACGTAGCGGTAGTCCCGGTCCACTACCACGATCATGTCTATCAGGCCTTCGACGACTCTTTCGTACTCGCGCAGGCTCTTTTCAGACCGCATCCGTTCGGTGACGTCCCGCATGAAAGACAGGAGGCAAGGGTGCCCTTCAACCTCTACGCGTTCCCACGACAGCTCAGCTTCCCGAATTTCTCCCGTCGAGTTCCTGTATTGCATATGGAGGTCCGTCACGTCTCCGCCTTCCTGTAGCTGGCGGAGCAAGTTTAGGCGCAGTGCCGGCAGGACCCAGAAAGCCAGATCCAGAGAGCGGTGACCAATGACGTCCGCACGCGCGTAGCCGGTCATTAAGAGAAATGATTCGTTCGCATCCAGATACCGACCTTCCGCTTCCGTCGAGATCGTGATCGCGACTGGGCTTTGGCGAAAGGCTTTGCTGAACCGGTCTTCCGACTTCCGCAATTCTTCTTCCGCGCACTTACGCTCGGTGATGTCGCGCGCAATTTGTGAAGCGCCAACGACCGTGCCGAGTCTGTCTCGAATCGGAGAAATCGTGACAGAAACGGAAACTTGTGTGCCATCCTTTCGGACCCGGACAGTTTCGAAATGCTTGACGCGCAAACCGTTCCTGATCCGCGCCAGAGTGTCAGACTCCTCATTTATTCGCTCCGGCGGAACGAGTATCTGTATCGGCTTGCCCACGGCCTCGAACGCTGAGTAACCGAACAAGTCCGCAGCGCCGGGGTTCCAGTGGGTAATCGTTCCGTCTAGACTCTTGCCAATAATGGCATCATCGGACGACTCGACTACCGCCGCAAGGTGTTCGCACTCTTGCCGACGCTTACGCTCGGTGATATCGTAAGCAATCGTTGAAGCCCCGATGATCCTTCCCTGGGTGTTCCTTACTGGAGAGACGATCAGCGAGACATGAACCCGGCTTCCATCCTTGCGCCTGCGGACCGTCTCGCAATCAGCCCGCAGCTGCCCCGAGGCAATACCCTGCAGCAGATGCACGTTCTCTTCGCGCAAATGTTCGGGGATGACAGTGGCAATCGGCTGGCCGATGATTTCCTGGGCGGTGTAGCCATAGAGATTCTGGGCACTCTTGTTCCAGGACATGACGGTGCCTGCGAGATCGCTATCAACGATGGCGCCGTCGGAGGAAGACACGATGGCCGGCAACTCCCGACCGCGTTTCTCGGTATTGGAGCGGGCCTTGTTGGCACGAATCATCGGCATGTCCTCGGTGCGCCAAAACGTGTATCCCCAGCGACGGACCGCTATCCGGCCTGAGGCGAAACTCTCGGCCTTAATCGGTTTATCTCTGGGACCCGGGGCTCGCCTGTGCACTTCCTGCCCCCGTCGGTGGGAACTGCTGTTCGACAAGGCGATGTTGGAACTTCTTACGGGCTATTACAATCGAATATAGCTGGGACCACCAAGGCGATGCAAGTACATTGTAAGTGTCCCAATTTAGAAAGTTCTTCACCGATTCCCGTATTGGAACTGACGACACTGCTGTCTTCTCGAATCGGAGACGAACCAACAGGGCGTCTACAGGATTAACTCCGGCCTCTTTCAGTCATCGCGAGGAGTAACTCTTTGACTGCAATTCGTAAGTGACAAAGCGTTTCTCGGTTACACTCGGTCCGGATTGGGGGTTAGTGTTCACAGCCTGATTCAGCTCGTCATATTTCCCGAGTCATAAAAAAGTAGGCGGATCCTTCCGCACGCTTTCCCTAGTGCGCGCTGGCCGACCGCTAGAAGATCGGCGTCGTCTACGGGTTGCTGTGAGAAATGCCTTCGCTCGCGCGTCCAAAGAGCGCTTCTGGTTGCCCCGACCGTCGTGAGCCGAAACGATGATAATTGGGACCAGAGCGAGGGAATCGTCTTGAGTCGTTGTATCACCAGAAAACCGCCCCAGCCGGCAGGCCGAGGTCAAGGAGAATGAGATCCGGAGAGCTTCTCCGTGCCTCAGCGACACCCGAGAACCCAATGGCTGCACTAATCGACCGTGTTAGGTGTCAACGACCGAATCGCGCTGTCCGTCTTCGCTATCCGCCGTTCGCTCGTTTCCGCACGTTAGCCGATCGAGAGTCGACGCGATGAATGGTTGGTTTAACGCAGTCTCATTCCGCGTTCAAAACCCGAATCGTCCGCAAACCCGAATAAAGAGAGGGTTTGGCTCCGCCAGTCCGTTCAAGGGCAATTGCGTCTTCTAAGGGACTCTTCAGGAGCAAGTGACAGACTGAATCGAGTCTGATACCGTACGAATAGGCAGAACAATATCGAACTTGTCAGGGTTCCGTATATGCCCGACCAAAAGATTCCGAAGCTCTTGGCGATTGACGACGAGGCGCAGAGCTTGGAGTTAATCACTGACGCCCTGTCGAATGCTGGCGTAGAAGTTCTTACCGCGGGCGATCCCAAAATTGGCCTGGAGATGTTCAAACGGATTCGTCCTCAAATAGTCCTTCTTGATCTGATGATGCCCGGCGTTCATGGGTTTGAAATGCTGGAGTGGATGTTGGCCGAAGATCCGGGGGCTGAAGTGATACTCATGACGGCGCATTGCTCTACCGAATCAGCGGTTGAGGCCATTCAGAAAGGAGCGTCTGATTACCTCAACAAGCCACTCGACGTGGCAAAACTACGGCGTCGGATCGGGGAACTGTTATCCGAGGCTGCGAACCGGCATAGAACCCGGGAGCTTGAGCATGAGTTGCTGGATGCTTGCCGATTTGCGGGGATTGTTGGTCGCAGCCCACTCATGCTGGACGTGTTTTCGAAGCTTCGGAGGGTTGCACCACATTTCCGGACTGTCCTCGTAAGCGGACCTACCGGCACCGGGAAAGAACTCGTAGCTCGTGCCTTGCACCATCTCAGCCCGGTCGCTTCAGGTCCGTTCGCGGTGTGCAACTGTTCGGCCATTGTCGACACGCTGGTTGAAAGCGAGTTGTTCGGCTACGTGCGAGGCGCGTTCACTGGGGCCACGCAGGATAGGATGGGCGTCTTTGAGTACGGGAATCACGGAACAGTATTCTTGGACGAGGTTGGCGAGTTCTCTTTAACCGCGCAGGGTAAGTTGCTCCGCGTATTGCAAAGCCAGGAGATACAAAGGATCGGCTCTCCTGTTACGCGAGCGGTTGACATCCGCGTGATCGCAGCCACTAACCGCAACCTCCGAACGATGGTGAGAGAGGGGACGTTTCGGGAAGACCTTTATTACCGCCTGGCGATGGTTGAGATTCCCCTGCCTCGTCTCATGGACCGAAAAGAGGACTTGGTCCTCCTGGAAAGACATTTCCTGGAAAAGTTTGCCGCTGAATACCAGAAACCGGTGGCCGGCATAACGCGCCGCGCGCAAACCAGGATGGCGATCTATTCATGGCCCGGCAACATCCGCGAGCTTGAGAATGTTATCGGTAACGCTTGCATGATGGTAGATGGGAGAGTCATTGACATCGGAGATCTGCCGGAGCCAGTGCGAGGTCAGTCCGGGGGAGTAATTGGACCCGATGAAATTCTGATGTCCGTGCAAGAATTGCAACAACGCCACGTGATGCGTGTTTTGGAACATGTCGGTGGAAACAAGTCCCAGGCCGCCGAGATTTTGGGTATATCCCGCCAAACAATTTATCAGTTATTGGCCGATGCGAAGGTCGGGAAGGCAAGTTAACATCCCAGTCTGAATTAAACCAGATCCTCGGCGTCGGTAGAGAGCCCTACTCTTTTCATTTCTCTCCATTGCAGATCTCCGCGGAGATATTGCCAGATACCTTGGAGCCGCCAGACCATTGTGAGTTGGCGGTACGGGAAGTGTTCGAAGAGGCAGTAAATCAGGAGGCGAGCGACTTCGCGCCAGTCACTATAACGGCGAAAGGTCATTTCTTCGAGCAGCACTGCCCCGATCGAGATCAGCGTGGCAAAGGCATAGCCGAACAATAGAAATTGCAGGAAGAAGGACTTGCTCAACACACCTGAGATCAGGGCCAGGATGATGGTGGAGTATCCGACGACCTCGATGATTGGCGCGAAGAATTCGAAGATCCACATATAAGGAAGGACCAGCCAGCCGACGCGTCCGTAACGGGCCCGAAAAAGCATATCGCGATTAGGCCAAAGTGTATCGATGAGACCCTTGTGCCAACGGGCGCGCTGCCGGGCAAGCGATTTCAAATCGGTCGGCACTTCGGTCCAGCACGTGGGATCGGGAATAAAGTCAATGTGGTAGGAGCGGTGTTCCTCGAGCAGCCGTCGGTGCATGCGGATCACGAGATCGAAATCCTCTCCGACCGCGTGAGTGCGAAAGCCTCCGACTTGCATAACCAGATCACGCTGAAAGACTCCGAATGCTCCGGAAATTATGGGTAGCATGTTGAAGCCTGCCCAGGCTTCGCGGCCGACCAGGAAAGCCCGCAAGTACTCGATGACCTGCATGACTTCAATCGCACTCTTGGGTAGCCGGACTTCCTCGATCTGATTGTTAACGACGCGGGAGCCGTTCAAGACACGAACGATACCGCCTACCGCCACCATGCGATCGGGATCGGCGAAGACTCCTGCCATGATGCGGATAAGAGATTCTTTTTCGAGAATTGAGTCGGCATCGACCACGCAAATGTAGGGACCAGTGGCGGCGTTGATTCCGGCGTTGATGGCGTCGGCTTTGCAGCCGGCTGCTTCTTTGTCGAGAACCAACAGCCGGGGGTCCACGGGGCTGCGATAGATGGCGCGAAGCGGCGCCGCGGCGATGTCGGCAATGTAAAGGATGCTTGCGGCCTGAAGCTGATAGGCTTGCCGCAGTTTTTCCACGGTGGCGTCACTCGATCCATCGTTGACGACGATGACTTCGAGACTGGGATACTCGAGCCCAAGCAAAGCTCCGACGCTCCCGACGATGGACCGCTCCTCGTTGTGCGCCGGAACGATGAGAGTGATGGGCGGGGTAAACGGAGAGGCTTTCACCAACTCCAGCCGCTGACTCCCGAGACGATGATGATGGCGCACATTCTTGACAATCGCAATAATGAGTAGTCCAAGGTAGGTGATGTTTGACAGCACATAGTAGACGAACAGGCTGTCGTTGGAGATCGCGAGGAAATGCACGGTCAGTGCGCCCCAGCCGCGGCTGCCACAGTTTTTCCCGTAAGCTCCACCCGTTCTCTGGCCTTGGTCACAACCTCCATCAAGGCGGTCTCGACGGAGCGGTGATCGGAGCCATCAAAGCCACTGACAATTCTCTCCATGGCTCCAGCACGCTCGAGTTCGGAGACAAATGCCTGTAATGCATAATCGTCCTTGGTGGCGACGACGTCCTCGAGGATCTGTTCGAGTTGTGGTTCCATCCGCGCCAGTACCCATGCGGCGCGCTGCCGAACGTGACGGTTAGAGTCGCAAAGGGTCCGCAGCAAGATTTTGATCTTGCCGATGTTCTCGATTTGTCCCAACGCCACCACGGCGCGCAGACGAACAAACCATTCTGGATCGCAGGCCAGACTGTGGAGTGCAGGCAAACTATACGAGGTGTTCGTATTGCCCAGAGCGCGGGCGGCGGAGGCGCGCACTTCAGGCAACGGATCTGCCGCCAGCACCAGTAACTCCTCACCGAGTTCGGGCGAGGCCAACTCGCCGAGCACGCGTACCAGTAACTCACGAATCGGTCCGTTGCTGTGCTCGACATATTTGAAGAGCACCTGGGGGTGAGCGCGGCAACAATTTACCAGGGCATTTTTCAAAGAGCGTTCTGGCGCATCGAACTGGCCGGTCACAATGCGGTCGAGAATCGGAATGGCGGCTTCCACGCGTGCTGTGCGTCCTAGGCCACGCACTGCGGCCACACGAGTTTCGTGCAATCGTGAATCCAATCCTTCGGCAAGAGCAGGTATCGCTTCCATCGCGCGGGTGCGGCCCAATGCCAGGAGCGCGGTTCGCTGCTTCCATCCGCGGGATGTTCGCGCCTCGTAGATTCGCATATCGAGCAATCCGCTGACCCGAAGACAATCCAGTAAGGGGGGCAATTTGTCAGCGGGCGACATTTCGATGCTGTCGAGCAGAATCGATTCAACGATGTCGCAATCGAGCGAATCGAAACGCCAATCTTCGGCCGAGACCTTGCCTGAGAGAATCTCGTCCCATTGGGAGCGTAAGGCGACGGTCCGGTCGTTTCTTATGCGAAAGTAGCGGGCGCGGTACCAGCGGCGCAGAACAATGAATCCGACCAACAAAAAGATTCCTAGGAGCGAGACTAGAATTGCCTGTAATACCAGGCCCGCCGGCCCGAGCTTTTCGATTGTGTTAGAAATGGATCCCATAGCTCAGTCCGAAGCTGGTATCGGTTTGGCCCTGGCTGCGGTCCTGGCGGGCCACGTACTCGTTGATGTCTTGGCGGGCGGCAAGCTGATACCGCAACCCACCCCCTATCGCGTGGGCGGAGAAGTGCCCGATCTGGTCAATCTGGGCGAAGTTTTCGCTGCCCACCGCGAAGAACAAGTTGCCGGTGACTCGACGGCACAAAGGAACACCGAGCTTGGTCCAGCCGGATGGCCTCCAGTCGACGGGTGTGCCTGCAAAACCAGTACGAGCGCCAGTCACGTTCAGTGACCAAGTCCACCCGTGGGGAAGATAGACAACCTGACTCGTGTTCAGCGTAAGAACGTGAGCCCCTCGATACCAGAACCAATGTTGCTGGTAGGAGCTGTCCAGTCCGTGGAGCCAGCGATTTTCAATTCGAAATCCGTGGCCATATTCGACGAAAGCTTCGCTGGTGGGCACCACGCTCTGAACGTTGGCGACGGCGCTGCCCACGCTGACCCAGTCCTGCCTGGCTACATGAAGGCTGCTGCTGGCGACAAACTTGACGGCATGTTGGCCAAACCTTTGATAGGTGTTGACGCCGAAGACGGTCGACCATTTTTGGTTCCACCGGGAACTCAGGCTAGCGCCTTGGGTCTGGCCCGCGTTGGCGTAATTGAAGAAATCGACGTCTTCACCGATGTTCAGTTCGTGTTTGGTGTTTTCGCGCAGACTTGTCAGACCGGCTATCCCATCCTTATTTTGCGAATCGAACTGAAGAGTCCGTTGATATTCCGATTGCGCCTCGCGAGTGCGGCCCAACAAAGCCAGCACTCGAGCCCGACGGGAGAGAATCTCAGGGTCCGTCGGGGAGCTCCTTCTCGCCTGGTCCAGTGTCCGCAAGGCTTCGGAATAGTTGTGTTGCCAGAGAAGGGTGTCCGCGAGAGCGGTCAACATCTCCGTGTCATTCGGGAATTTCTCCAGGACAAGTTTGAATTCGTCTTCTGCCTCCGACCAGTGGCCCTTCCAGGACAGCAGTCGTCCACGCCAACCATGAGCTTCAAGGTCTTCGGGTGCATTGGCCAGGCGGTGCTCGACAATGGTAAGAGCAACCTCGATGCGCTGATTCTCAACTTCATCGCGAACTCGCGCCTGCCATTCGTCGATGGTTTGCGCGGTGAGAAGTTGCGCGGAAACGAGGAAGAGTAAGACCGTGATAGCGGTCCTTTGAGTCAGTCCGAGTAGTTGATCAATAGATTTGTTTTCAAACACTGTTTCGAAAAGACTCCGACCGATCTCGATCCGTTCGATCCAAAGCCGCAGCGTTGCGTACGGCTTCTAGTCAAACGGCAAACGGTACCACTTCACAAGGAATACAGTTAGTTAGAATGTGGCCTGGCGGGATAATGACCGTCCTCGCCCTCTTTACCTAGTGTGGCCTCATATGGGATGCAGCGTAAGTTACACAAGCCCCCCTACCTTGGGTGCGAGGCAGATGGCGCGTTCGATCTTCAAACCTGTCGAGCAGGTCAGTGCATCTGGATAGTGAGAATCAACGCCTGGTGACCGGCATCAATATCCGGCAGAATGATGTGTCGGTTATCCGGGGATAGTATTGCACCCTAACTTTCGCTATCGGACGTTAGACGTTGAATGTCAGTCCGGTCACAGAATCGTTGGGGCTTCACTGGAAAGACGACTTGCGCCGGTATGGAGATCGCGCTCACATTAGGCAAGGTTTCCACACTGCAGCCGCCCCAAATAAACTCAACGACCAGAATGTCGGCTGCTTGAGATCCCTTCAACTTCGAATCCTTAGGACACTAATGATTGTCGACGGTAACATAAAGTTAAGTATGAGGGCTGCGAGGAGATCGTCTTGTTCAGGCCGGCGAAATCATCGCTAGTCCGCTTGTGCAGCCGTCGCACAAGCGCGATCGGAATTCGTAGGTCTCCACAGAATTACGTGTGATCACACTAGTCCGAGTTCCGCAATGAAAGGGTTCCGACTGTCCTGAAAGCCGAAAACCATTCAGGAATAGGACAGTCGCCCCACCCTTCCGATTCGATCAATTTCCGACGGAGCGGTCGCGGCTGACCACTTAGTGACGAAGGCGGAACTGGTGCTCCAAGTGCACGCCCTTAAGTCGTGGCCGTGGAGCGTCCCCAACGCGATTCGACTGACCTTTGGCTGGCCGAAGACACATCCGGGTGTCTACCCCACACTACGTGCTAGCGGGCTGCGTTATCGCCAAGTACGGTAGCAGAGGCAAATGTGAGCGCTATTGAACAGCGCGCATTCATCCCTTTCCGCACAATCTAGAGCAGCGCCATCTTCACGATTAGGATGGTCATCTGGGCAAAGCAGATCACATGTAGTTTCAAGCCGATTGCGCCGATTTCACTGAGACCTTATTCATGTACTCGCGACGCATGATCCTCCGTCACGCGCTACTGTCCCTTTCATTTGTGCTGCTATACCTGCTGCTGAACCAACCGGAAGTTATTCTTCTCTCTCGCCTTGGATTCATTACGTGGTATCCCGCGATCGGCCTGGTAATGGCGCTGCTGTTGGGTGTGAGTCCGTGGTATGTCCTACTGGTCTGCTTCTCCGACGCTCTCGCGGGCAGCGTTATTTACGGACAGCCGGTCACGTCCTTCAGTAACACGTTCGGTGCCGCAGGAAGTACCGTTTGTTATGGGGCGGCGGCTTATCTATTGCGCGGCGGCCCTACGCAAATCGATCTTGGGCTGCGGCGCCGCCGGGATGTGGTCCGCTACGTTATCCTCAGTTTGACCGCGGCGGCAGGGGCGAGTTGTTTTGGCGTCGCATCACTGATCGCCGATCACACCATTGCCCGGACTGAATACAAGTCTTCTGCGCTAGGTTGGTTCTTGAGTGACGCGATCGGGCTGGTGGGCATTGCTCCGTTTCTTCTCGTCCATGTCTTTCCGCATGTTCGGAGTTGGCTAACGCCAGCGCCATTCCAACTCCGCCCTGCCAGAGCACGTTCCAGCCGACCGAACTTCACCTTTGGCGCGATCGCGGAAGCTCTTGCCCAAGCTCTGACGATAATCGCCGCCCTCCTCGTAATGTTCGGATTCAAGGACGGGCGTTACGATTATTTCTATCTGAGTTTTATTCCGATCGTCTGGATTGCGATGCGTCAGGGAATCCGGCGCGTGGTGACAGGTCTACTGGCGTTGAATTTCGGAATCGTCGTCGCGATGCATTTGTTCCCGCCCACCGCAATGGTATTCAACAGAGTCGCCTTGCTCATGATGGTGCTGTCCGCGGTAGGACTGATCGTGGGATCCGAGGTCAGCGAGCGCCACCGCCTGACCATTGATTTGAATCGACAGACCACATATCTGGATTCTCTTATACAGAACAGCCCGCTGGGAATCATCGTTCTCGACCGGCAAGGCGCCGTCGAACTGGCGAATCTCGCTTTCGCGAAGCTGTTTCAGTACGACCGGCACGGGCTTGTCTCGCTTGACATCAGCCGGATGGGGATACCCGGCGATGAGGCTTCCGATGCCACGCAACTGATTCGTCAGATCTTTGCTGGAGAAGCCTTACATAAAACCGTCCGCCAGCGAAGAAGTGATGGAAAGATTCTTGACCTGGCACTCCATGGAGTTCCGCTGTTGGTAGGCGGTGCGGTAGGCGGCGCCTACTTAATCTATGAGGATATTTCGGAACGGATAAGGGCAAGCGACGCGCAGCGGCGACACACGGAGTCGTTGGACCGACTGGTGAAGGAGCTGGAGCTCCGCACAAAGCAGGCGACGTTGTTGAATGAAATGGGATCTCTGCTGGCGTGCAGTGGGACGGTCAAGGAGGCTAGCGCCGTAGTTGCCAATTCGGTGCAGAAGCTTTTCCCAGAGGCTCCTTCGGGGGCGCTCTATTTATTCAGGTCGTCGCGAGACCTCATCGAGGCAGCAGATCGATGGGGGAATAGAGACGCGTTGGCCCCCACATTTCCTCCTGAGGCTTGCTGGTCTCTCCGCCACGGCCATCCTCACTGGAGTGGGTCTCTTGGAAGTGAGATCGCCTGTCAACATTTGGCCGCGACCACAACGAGGGAGTCTTTATGCGTGCCAATGGTGGCGCAGGGGAACACGATTGGCGTCTTGCACTTGGAATTCGAGAGCGCAACGAGGCTCGGAAACGAGTTTGGCGATGAAAGTCTCCGGGATGGGCATCAGCGACTGGCCGTCAGCGCAGCCTCGCAGATCGCTCTTTCGTTGGCTAGCCTGCAGTCGCGCGAAACTCTTCGTGAACAGTCGATTCGTGATCCGCTGACTCGCCTGTTCAACCGACGATTCCTGGAGGAATCGCTCGAAAGAGAGATGAAATTGGCGGGCCGCAAGAAGCAACCCGTCGCTGTTCTATTCCTCGACCTCGACCACTTCAAGAGATTCAATGACACCTTCGGCCATGATGCGGGAGACTTAGTGCTTCAATCCCTTGCCGATCTGTTTCGCAATTTCTTTCGCACCACCGACATATGCTGCCGCTATGGTGGTGAGGAATTCGCCATTATCCTGCCCGAGTCTACTTCGCACGATGCAGCTCTCCGAGCAGACGCGTTGCGCTCGGAAGTAAAGAGCCTGCGACTGCAGTATAAGAAGGAGTCTCTGGGGCAGCTCACACTTTCGGTGGGTGTAGCCGGGTTTCCGGAACACGGGTCAACGTCTGACGAGTTGCTCAAACTCGCGGACCAATGTCTCTATGAATCCAAAGCACGCGGCCGGGACGTAGTGACGCAACCCTTTACGCAACCATCTGTAACCGGATTGTAGAGTCTTGTAAGTTGCGGCGCCGGACCAGAGGCCGATCGCAGATAATGCCGGGAGCTAGTAATGAACTAAATGCTAGCTGCTGTTCCAGACGCTATTTCTGCTAGTTATGCATAGGAGGCAAGATAGATACTTAGATAGGAGATGACTGTATGTCCAGACTGTGCAATTCTGAACAGAACTCATGTAAGGGACGATTGTAATCTGTAGCGAATCGTAGAACAGGCGCAGGAACTGATACAACCTTCCGGGTCGTTCGTCTGTTCGTCTCCGTGACGCAGCCTAAAGCACCGCTGCGCCACTGTTCAGTTGAGGTGTTATGAATGATTAGCAGAATTCGCTTCGCCGATCCATCGCCTGATCCAACAGTACGGGCTGAACAACCGAAGCCGTCTGAGCCTCTCGCCACAAAACCGAAGGCCACGTTCCGGTGGCCACCAGATTGTCTATGGCCGTTCGTCGATCACAAAGTGGACCCCGATTCTTAGACTTAATGGCTTGAAGTCGATGTCAGCGTCAATTCTCGGACAGGCGGCATGCTGGAGGGCCGTTCGTGGACATTAGCGAATCCGGGATCGCTGTCATGCTGACTGAGCTTCCATTGGGCGAACTCGTGGAGTTAGGCTTCATGCTTGCAGACGGTTCCGCGACGATGCGTGCAATGATTCCTCAAAGGAATGCGTTTCGCTATGGCTTCGAGTTCGTTGACTCCGACGCCGGACGCGAACGCATTCGTCGCATCTGAGAGATCTCGCGATGGACCAGTTCCTGATTCGGCCTGCGATCAGCGCAGACCGGCTTATCCCATCCGGTGAATCGACGGCTCGTACCGATTTGAAATCCTATGCGTCGTGGTTGTCCGCATTGTCAGATGGGCAGGTGTCTGCCTTGCGGAATTGTCTGGCAACGAATTCCGGGAGCGTCTGTTCCAGCTTTTCGGACAGCCATGTCTGCAATTGGGACTTATCTTCCTCCGAGACCGTTACAAACCGAACGCCAAATTGCCCCGTCTTTGACCAGCAGATCGTTGATTTAGCCAAAAACTGCGCTGCGTGATCTGGCAGAGTGAACTGAATCTGGACGCTTTCTCCTGGAAGCAGCGGAACCTGAGTGCCCAAAGCCATTCCCCCTCCGCTGATATTTACGCTGCTACAGCGTACTTTCTCTTTGTTTTCTCTCTGGATAGTGACAGGAATAGAGACTGGGTAACGGAAATAGCGTCTCCGTTCTCTCAGGATGAGCCCATATGCCGGCTTAAGGGTTTTGTTGATCGATTGAGGCGTAAGAGGTCTTTCGAAGACAAACTGCGATTTCTTGCGGAAGGATGCCGTAGCTCCCGCATTTCTGTCGCTGATGCCGAACGTCACCGCTGTCTGGTTCGACGAGGAAAGACGCACCTCGTCCAGAATCTGTCCTGATTGTCCTCCGAGTTGGAGATCAACAATGACGGCATCGAACTTTCGGCTCTTCAGGAGGAGGCCCGCGCTTGCTGCGTCCTGGCATGTATCCGGTGAAATGGAGAAATCTTGCAGGGCGAGGCTGACCTGCTGAATGGTAGCTGGATCGGAGGACACCAAGAGTGCATAGCCTATCGACATAAGCGAAATACCCACCTCGCAAAGTTTGTTGTCACGGTTGTCTCCTACTGGCTTGCGCAGTTCGGAACAGTTGCCCCGCAGTTTGTCTGTGACTTTGTCGACCGCCAAGGGCTTGCTGAAGTAGTACCCTTGAATCGCGTCACAATGATGTGCCTGCAGGAACGACATTTGCTCTTCAGTTTCGACCCCTTCGGCAATCACTTTGAGCCGTAGGCTTTTTGCCATGCTGATGACTGCGGCAGTGATTGCCGCGTCATCGGGATTAACAGCGATATCGCGAATGAATGAGCGGTCAATCTTGAGCTTGCTGACCCGAAACTGCCTCAAGTAGGCGAAACTGGAATAGCCAGTTCCGAAGTCGTCAATCGCGAGCGTCACGCCCATCGCCGTTAACTCCTGAACGACTGATAGCATCACATCTGCATTGGCCAGGAGTAGGCTTTCTGTCAACTCCAGTTCGAGGCATTGCGGGGCAAGGCCAGTCTCATCGAGCGTTCTTCTGATGATTTCGCAGAAGCCTTCCTGACGAAACTGGATCGCGGATACATTCACTGCGACCTTTACTGCAGGTAAACCTTCCGTTTGCCATTGCTGGGCTTGAGCACAAGCTGTCCTTAGCACCCAATCACCAATGGGCACGATCAGACCACTGTTCTCAGCAATTCGTATGAATTTGTCGGGAGGCACAAGACCCAAAGTCTGATGCTGCCACCGAAGGAGCGCCTCCAACCCAGTGATCTTTCCAGTAGCAATATCCATCTGTGGCTGATACATCAAGAACAGTTCCTTGTTCTCCAATGCGGATCGTAAGCTGTTCTCCAGAGTCAATCGCTCCAACGCCTGGGTATTCATCTCTTCGGTAAAAAATCGAAAATTGTTGCGCCCATACTCTTTGGCGGTATACATGGCTGCATCGGCTCGTCTGATCAGCGTTTCGGCGTCCCCACCGTGTTCCGGAAAGATACTGATTCCGATGCAACAGCCAATACTGAGTGAGTGGCCGTGAACAACGAATACAGCGGTCATGGCATCCATGAGGCGCTCGGCGGCAACCGCGACATCGGGCACGTCCTTTACGTCCGTCAGCATAATGAGAAATTCGTCGCCGCCGAGCCGGGCGACAGTGTCCTGTTCACGTCCCCACGTCTTAAGCCGGTCAGCGATTTCTTGCAAAAGGAGGTCGCCGATTGAGTGCCCTAATGAGTCGTTGATGTTCTTGAACCCGTCGAGGTCGAGGAACAGAAGCGCGACTTTGTCCTTTTGCCGACGAGCGCCAGCGAGAGTCCTGGCCAAGCGATCCTCAAGGAGAGTCCGATTGGGAAGTCCGGTCAGAGCGTCGTAGTAGGCTAAGTACTGAATACGCTCTTCCACGATTTTGCGGTCCGTGATGTCGCGAAAGTACCAGATTCGGCCGCGATATTGCCCTTTTGAGTCGATGAGAGGCGCAGAGTATCGGTCGAACACCTTTCCATCATTAAATTTGATCTCATCCCTGCTTTTTTCGTCTCGATGGTCATAGAGATACTTGATCCTCTCAACGAAGGCATAAGGATCTGCGACTCTATCGGTTAGGTGTTTGAGCACGATCTGATCGTTTCGTGTGCTCAGCATTTCATCCGATATCCCGAAGTGGAGCCCAAATTGCCTGTTCGCCAGAACGATGTGGTCGGCCTCATCGACGGCAAGTATGCCATCAATTGTTGTCTCGGTTTGCGCCTCCAGCAGGGCAGTCTTGAACAACAGCGCTTCCTCAGCTAGCTTGCGCTCAGTGATGTCGCGCACTGTAGCCAGCAACATTGGCCGCCCGCTCAGAGTCAACGCCGTCAGGCACACCTCCGCCGTAAAAACACTGGCGTCCTTGCGCTGGTGCAACCACTCGAAACGTTCCTTGCCATTGAGAAACGCTGCGGCAATCTTCCGGTCAGCCGCTGTTCGCGAGGGGCTGCCGTCGAGTTGGTTCGGGGGCGAAATATCGGCCGGGTGCAGCATGGGGGCTTCGGGTGAATATCCGAACATCTCCAGCGCGGCTGAATTGCACTCCAAAAAGCCTTTCTCGTCCATCAACCAGCTCGCATCGGCTGACTCCTCGAACAACACGCGATACTTGTTTTCGCTGTTTTGGCGCATCTCCTCGAAGCGCTTCCGCGCTGTACCGTCTTGCTTGACGGCAACGAAACATCTATCAGCCACATTACTAGCGTCTCGCGTCACGGGTGTGATCGTCATCTCCTCGGTATCGGTATCGGTTGGTCTGTCTTTCCGCTAATTACAAACTCGCCTTTTTCCGGGTCTTGTCTGCTGAAATCGTGGACGGAGATCGGTATGCGGCTACGGCGGGACTTGCATCTTGAGGGCCAATCTTACAACTCAGACGTCGTATTGACTTGACGTGCTCTGCTGGAGTCGAAGGGTCTCGGGGAGCAACCCCATTTTCGCTAGCTTGGACATGATTCCAGTTTATGGACGGTCGAGAACCGAGCCATTAAGCGCCGTCTTCAGCTTGACGATCGATTCCAGACGACCGGCAACGTGGATGGTATTGCGAACCGTTTTCGTAGCGAGTGTGTGGGGAGTGCAGAGCCTGGCGCCTTCGCACAATAGCGAGACCGAAACTATTTCCACTTGCCTTTCGTAACTGTCGTCTTCCCGGCAATGGGTTCACACTTAGCTACTATGCGTGCATCACATGAGGTTGGCCTTGAGTAACGAACCATATAACTACTCCCGCACGACACCGACAGTGCAGATCGAAGCACGCGAGTGGTGGCTATGGGGATTCGCCGTCACTGTAACGTTAGTATTGACGGTGGGTATTGTGGCTCTGACTTTTCCAGGAAATCATCTTCTGCGGAATTCCGAGTTGCTTGATCTTCGAGAATGGGTTCGCGGGCTGGCATGCCTGGTTCTCCTATTTGACGTCTACACGGGCTACCAGCATCTTCGACTGCAGCGAATCCGTCGAGAGTTGACCCAGCACAACCAGCTCTTTGAAGTCATCACCGAGAACGCGGCCGACATGATTGCGGTCATCGATTGCGATGGGAACCGGCTCTATAACAGCCCTTCGTACCAGACAGTTCTTGGTTATACGACGGAGGAATTGAAGCTAACCTCATCAGTGGAGCAAATCCATTCGGAGGATCAGCAGCGGGTAATAGAAGCGGCGGATAAAGCAATAACTACCGGGCGAGGCGAGAGACTTGAATACCGCATGCGGCACAAGGATGGAACGTGGCGCATTCTGGAATCTGTCGCCACCCCGATCCCAAATGAAAAGGGCCAGACTGAGAGACTGGTCATCATCAATCGCGACATTACAGAGCGCAAGCGGGCGGAAGAGACGCTTGCGCACATTGCCCTGCACGACGCCCTGACCAACTTACCGAACCGCACTCTATTTCTCGATCGAATGAGCCACGTGCTGGGGGTTTCTCGGAGGCACACGAGCTATAAGTTCGCGGTGTTATTTATTGATCTTGACGAATTCAAAGTCTTCAATGACAGTTTGGGCCACTCGGTAGGAGATGACCTTCTGATACAAATTGCCCGTCGATTGAGTGTTTCGATTCGAGACATTGACACGATTTCACGCTCGCTCTTGATAGGAGATACAAACACGTGTCGGAGTGAGGGGAGTCTAGCGAGAATTGGCGGCGATGAATTCACCATACTGCTAGAGGACATCAAAGATTGCGGGGATGCCATTCGGGTCGCGGAACGTATTCAGGAGCGATTGGGCATTCCTTTTGTTGTGGGAGAACAAAAGTTGGTGACGACGGCAAGCATCGGGATCGCCTTTTGCGCAAGTTCATACACCAATGCAGAAGAGTTGGTGCGCGACGCGGAAATAGCAATGTACCGCGCCAAGCGGGAAGGGAAGGCACGCTGCCAAGTATTTGATAACGCAATGCACGCCTCGGCCGTCAAGAGATTGCGCCTCGAAACTGACCTCCGCCGAGCACTGGAAATGGGCGAATTCCGCGTTCACTATCAGCCCATTGTGTCGTTACATAATCGAAGGATTTCCGGATTCGAGGCACTGAGCCGGTGGCAACGGCCTGAAGGCCTCGTGTCGCCTGCCGATTTCATCCCGGTCGCTGACGAGACTGGAATCATCGTGGCGATGAATCGCCTATTGCTGAGGGAAGCCTGTGTACATCTTCGTGCATGGCACGCTCAATTTCCCCGCAATCCGCCGCTGACAATGAGCGTGAACATCACATCAAGAGAGTTTGCTCAGCCCGACTTGGCGTCTCAGATTAAGAGCATTCTGGACGAAGTTGGAATCGATCCCGGCTGCGTCAACGTAGAGATCACTGAAACCATCGCGATGGCAGACCCCCAACAATCGAGCTTGGTTCTCTCACAACTAAAAGCATTGGGACTCCACTTGAGCATCGACGATTTCGGCACTGGGTACTCTTCACTGAGCCGATTGCAAGGATACCCGGTGGACACCTTGAAGATAGATCGTAGCTTCATTTCCAAGATTGACACCGACTGTAAAACAAATGAGATCGTGCGCATCATCATCATGCTCGCTCACAACCTCGGTCTGAAGGTGGTAGCCGAAGGCGCTGAAACAGCAGAGCAGGTCAGGCTGCTTAAGCAGCTACAATGTGAACTTGCACAGGGTTACTTCTTCGCTCGACCCGGAGACCACACCGCTGCTCAGACGCTTTTGATAGGCGACTGTGCAGCGGACGCCTGGCCATCCCCCGCGGCAGCCATGTCATAGATACTTTCGGGCCGACGCTTAATAGCTATGCCCAACAAGGCACCATACAATCTTGTGCAAAGGAAGCTACAAGGCTATTCATGCCAGGTACCGGATGTAGATGCAGTTGCGGGCAAAATCCGGGAGAATCCCGCATCCGCCCGACTGCCTATATTGGACACCACAGGCTATGCAATGCAGGGCAACCGTGAAAAGATCCTAGATTCAGGATTTGAGGACACCTCTCGAAGTCGGTCAATGCCAGTGCCCTCGCCGACGAGACTCGAGCGGATCTGAATGCGGGAAAGGTTTCAGCGGTAGCCGTCCCGGAGCTCCGCTGCGAAGCTTTCTGAGTCTTTTGAGATTCCTCTCAACTGTGGAGAACAGGCCTCACAACCCCGCTAATTGGTTGCTCGTAGCTATGCCGGCAAAAGGTTCGGACCGCTCCCTGGAAGCTCTCGGGGTGGCAGGAAGGACCGGAAAACCAAGGCGGCGCAACACCCGAGAATCGAGCGAACTGCGAGCTAGTAGCGTTCGTCGATCACCCAGCGAAGCACATGATCTTCGACGGAGAAGCCCTCCGGCGTGCGCCTCAGAAAGTTGGACGCCAGAGAAAATGCGTGGGCTTCCAGAGGCACGGTGAAATGGGTTCTTGTCCTCATGAACGTTTGTACGAACAACTGGGTGTAGCGTTCGACGCCGAGGATCTGAAACTGAACTGCGTGCACCAGCGCGTGGAACAGGGAGCCTTCGGTGAGCGTTTCGTTGAACACCACAACGTCGAGAAACGTGAGGGAGTCCATGTGGGTGACCTCGGGCAGGTTGTCAAAACCCAGGGCGCGGGCCTCGGCGTAAAAGGGGGGCGGGGGAATGCGCTGGCCGTTGAGTTCGACAGTGTGGATCTGGTCGAGCACTTTGGCAGAAAAATAGGGCCACATACGCGCCCTGTGCGGGTTACTGAGCGGGAGGGCAGCCGGGAGATAGTGTTCGCGCTGCTGGCGCAAGTAGGAAGAGACGCACCCGATGGCCTGAGCGATCTGGTTGCTGGTCGGTGGGAGGCAGGTTGCGGGGTTGGGCGCGGCCTGGGGGATTATCCGATCGTCGGAATCCTGGTACGAATACATCTGAAACACTCCTAAAATCCAAAGCTGGCAAAGTGCAGGGAAGTCACGGTCCTTTATTAGTTATACACCGTTATGTGTACGATGTACACGTATGCAGGCCTGAGCGTGGCAGGAATAATGCAAAATGCTATCAAGAGGCCATCAGAGTTCTTAGCGGACGGGCGGGATTACCCACGCGTTGCATTCCTTCTCGATCGTGGCCGCAACGGCCAACACTTGTTCTTCCTCCCACGGCCGGCCGACGATTTGCACGCCGATCGGCAACCCTTCGTCGGAACGGCTGACTGGAACCACCGCCCCGGGATTCCCCAGCAGATTGAACCATTCGGTGTAACTCCAGGCGTCGAGATAGTTCACCGTCTTGCCTTCAATCGTCCAATTACGCTCGCCGTGGCGAAAGGCTGGAATCGCAGCCGCCGGGCAGAGCAGAATGGGATAGTTTCGCATCTGCGCCAGAAACTTCGCGCGCAAAGTGTCGCGTCCGATCCAGGCTTCCAGCAGGGTCTCACCGGTGAGCGCCAGCTCAGCTGCGGACCACTCAAGGAACTGCCTCAACACCTGACTTAGGTCGTACTCGCGTGCGTAGAACATCGGGCGAATCAGCATGCCACCGGTGGTCACGAAAAATTTCTTCCACAGCACGCGCGCTTCCTCCAGACCTTCGGGACGGAACGGCTCGACTCTGAATCCCGCACCCCGCAGCGCTTCTGCGGCTGTTCTCACAGCCGCGCGAGTCTCCGGAGTCACCGGCGTTCGGCCGTCGTCTTCGAAATACGCAATTCGCAGTTTCCTGACTTCGTCACCGCTCGGCCTGCGCAGCGGCACTGGGGCTGCGCAAGTGTCGCCGTCGTCTGGACCTTGCATGACTTCGAACAAAGCCTTCACATCATCCACGGCGCGAGCCATGGGGCCGATCACTCCAATCAGGGCAAACGGCCCGCCTGACGGGGGAAAGTGGCCAGTCGCCGGAATGCGTCCCGGCGTTGGCTTGAGCCCGCAGATGCCACTGAAGTGTGCTGGCACTCGAATCGAACCACCGCCGTCGCTGCCAACTCCGCCTGCCGACATTCCAGCTGCGATCGCTGCAGCTTCGCCACCGCTGGAGCCGCCCGGCGTGCGTTCCAGATCCCAAGGATTGTTGCTGCGGCCGTACAAAAGATTGTCCGTCTCCCATGCCATCAGCAGTTCCGGTGTGTTGGTCACACCCAGCACGATCCCGCCAGCATTGCGCAGCCGCGCGACGAGTGGGGCGTCCTCCGTTGCAATATGTCCAGCGCGGAGCCGGGTGCCCGATTCGCATCGCAGCCCCGCTACGTCTAGCGAGCTCTTGACGCTGATGGGAACGCCATGTAGCGGTCCGAGAGCTTTTCTACTCATTACCGCGGCTTCGGCGGCACGGGCTTCGAGGCGAACTCGATCGGCGTCCACATGAACGAAAGCGTTTAACAGGGGGTTCAGTCTTTCAATTTTCGCCAGATGGGCATCGGCAAGTTCGACTGGGGAGATCTTCCGCTCGCGGATTTGCTGGGCCATGACAACGGCAGGAAGGAAAGTAAGATCACCCATGCAACAAACAGTCCTTGGAGTCAGAACGCCGAGTCTAACATGCGCGGAAGGCAGCTAGCCAGAGTTCAGAGTCTGCAAGGGCGAGGTCCGACGCTTGATCTCCTAGGCCCAATCTCAGTCACCCCGCGATCCATCATCAACTCTTCTGCCGCACTCATCCGACGGTAGGCTCCCTTCTCCAGCGTGCCCAGTTGCAGCCGACACCCGCACGAAGCCTGAGCACTACGACTCGGTGGCCTGTGGGGCGACAGCATACGTCGTATCTGCCGGTTCTGCCTTCGTCGGACTCACCGCAACGGTTACCGTAAGCGTCGGTGAAGCCTTCTGCCCTCCATGCTTGCTACGATCGTGGCGGTCTGGGCGGTCAGCAGAGTGGCGCCACCACCACGGCGAATGATGGTCACTGCCGGCTTCGAAGAACCCCACTTCACCGAGGTTCCGTTCCCGAAGGGACAGATACCGTCCGCGCTTTCCGTGTTTGGGGCAGCAGTACTTCTGGGACCTGCGCTTTGGTGTAAATACGTGAGGCGGACCTTCTAGGAGTGCGAGAGCGCACTGCCTTTCTGGATGCTGTACACGATGACGGTAGTTCAAGGCGACGATCTTACATCTCTCCGAGCAAAACTGCCGAGTGATCCGTGCCAGTGTGAATCCGCGACCGCACCATGCGCAGGGCCATTTTGAGATCTCGATCGCCTCGGCTGGCGTGATCGTCTGGATCGCCGCGATGGTCCACCGTCCCTGAACGATCAGATGCACACGAAGAGTCGGTTGAACATGTTTCCTGATGGCGAGCTCACGACATTTTTCGGCAAAGGCATGGGCCAAGGGACCAGCCCTCAGGGACGGGATTGTGCCTGGAACGGCCGCGGCGTCCATCAGGATTACATCCGCGTCATCTGACGTTAGAGCGCAGATCGAGTCCGGACGGTAGCCGCCTCGAGCAACGAGGTAACGAACTGTCGCGGGAAAGCAGCGATCATCAATGCCGAGATCGTGACACTTGTTTGCGAGCAACCGGCCGAGCGGTAGATTCTTCATGAGTTTCGGCTGCGGCCTCGCTTTTCCCCCTGCTACGGTCACCCTCCTCTGTATTGATCGCATCATGTTCGCTCTCTGAATCGGGGGGCTGAGCGGGATAAGACCTCGCAGCCGCGGCTGCACACGGTTTTCTCGGTTCTGCGAAACAAAGCCACTAAGTTGTTTGTTTTTAAACTGCTCGTTTTAGGTTTGTCAACTGCGCCGGGAGTGGAGATGTTGGTCCCCGCTTCCGTGCCAAATGGCAGAGAAGTTTACCAACTAGGAAAAAAGGGAATTCCAGGGCGCACTCAGTGCACCAGGAACCCAGTAGCGGCCACCACGAGCCCAACGACGCCGAGCACAATTCCCAGGTACCAAAAGATTCTTCGTCCGGAAAGCAGCGTGATCGACGTGATCACCAGTCCCACTTCCAGAAATACCTCGGCCAGGTCAAATCGATCGGCGCGATTCCGCTCGGTGGCGACTTCCGCTTCCATCTCGTGTGCCTTGTCCTCGATTTCCTTTTGTTCGTCCTTATATCGCGTGGCTTCGCCTGAATATTTCTCTCGCAACTTTGCGAGAGCGGCAGCGTCCGTGGTTGCCTCCACTGAAGTCAGGTCAACAAAGAGTTCGTCGGTATGACGCCGGATATTCTTGGCCTGATAGTAGGCCCATTGGTCGGACGACTTCGCCTGCAGCACAACCTCCTCCGTGTGCGCGCGGTGTCCGAGCAGCGTCACGACGGCGACCATCACCGCTAGCACCGCCATGGTCAAAGAAACCGGTGCCAGCGTGGGATCGTGCTTCGCGTGCTCGGCGTGTTCCTGCAGTTCATTCAGTTCTTCCGACATATCTTCACTCTCCCATGACTTTCACAATGACCCGCTTGTCCCTCTGACCGTCAAACTCCGCGTAGAAAATCCGTTGCCATGTGCCCAAATCGAGTTTGCCCGCGGTAATCGGCACGATTACTTCGTGATGAATCAGTAGCGCCTTCAGGTGAGAGTCGCCGTTGTCCTCACCAGTTTCATGATGCCGGTAGCCTTTGCGAAACGGCGCCAGACGCTCCAGCCACTGGTCGATGTCCTCGATCAATCCGCTTTCACTATCGTTCACATACACGCCAGCGGTGATGTGCATGGCCGAAACCAGAACCATGCCTTCCCGCACGCCGCTCTTGCTGACAATTTGTTCGATTTGCGGTGTGATGTGAACGTAGGCCCGGTGCGTCTTTGTATGAAACTTCAAATATTCCGTAAGAGTCTTCATCCCAGGTGTCCGACCGGATTGTGATCCCCAATTAGCGCAGCGCCTCGGCCACTCTTCCGCTGGCGATGAGCGCAGCGATGCGGGCGAAGTCAGCATACATCACCCGATCCTTTTCCATGGTGGGACACACCGACCGGATCGCAGCGTGCGCCGCCTGGCCGCGCTTCGAAGTCTTCAGAGGAGCCAGGAAGTCGAGGGCCTGGGCCACGGCCATGGCCTCGATCGCCAAAACATTGCGCGTGTTGTCGACGACACGCTTCAACTTTGTAGCGGCCGTCATGCCCATGGAAACATAGTCTTCTTTGTTGCCGGACGTAGTGATCGAGTCGACGGACGCCGGATGTGACAATACTTTGTTCTCGCTTACCAGCGCCGCAGCCGTGACCTGGGGCATCATGAAACCGGAATTCAGTCCGGCGCCGGCGGCGAGAAATGGCGGCAAGCCCTCGCTGAGCGCGGGGTTTACGAGTCTTTCGATTCGACGCTCGCTGATGCCGGCCAATGCGCTCAAGGCGATGGCCAGAAAATCCAGAGCAAACGCCAGCGGTTCGCCGTGAAAATTCCCGCCAGAGATGACGTCGCCCGCGGCGTTCTTCACGTCAGTGAGGAACACCAGCGGATTGTCGACAGCCGAATTCGCTTCGGTCTCAAAGACACCGCGACAATGCGCGAGAGTGTCGCGCACGGCACCGTGAACTTGAGGAATGCAGCGCAGGGAATAGGCATCCTGTACGCGGCCGCAGTCGCGGTGCGACTCGCGGATCTGGCTGCCTTCCAGCATGCGCCGCAGGTTGGCCGCGGTCTTCATCTGTCCAGCGTGCGGTCGCGCTTTATGAATGCGTTCGTCGAACGCCGCATCAGTCCCCTTCAGCGCATCGCAACAGAGTCCGCCCAGCACGTCAGCGGTGTCTACCAGCGTTTCCGCCGCCAACAGCGCTAGAGTTCCGACGGCGAGCATGGCCTGCGTGCCGTTGATCAGCGAGATGGTTTCCTTTGCCTCGAGCACCAGCGGCCTGATCTGTCCACGTTTCAACGCTTCTGCGCTGGGAACGCGCACAGCCCGTTCGTCGACGCATTCGCCTTCGCCAATCAGAGCTAGAGCCAGATGCGCCAGTGGAGCGAGATCACCACTCGCACCCACACTGCCTTGCGACGGAACAACGGGAGTGACGCCGCGGTTGAGCATCTCGCAGAGCGTGTCGATGACGGTGGCCCGCACGCCGGAATGACCCTTGGCCAGTGAATTCGCGCGCAGCAACATCATGGCCCGAGTTTCGGTAACGGCCAGCGGTTCGCCGACTCCGACCGCATGTGAACGTACCAGGTTGACCTGCAACTCGCGGATCTGGTCGCCGGCGATGCGCACATCGCTCAATTTGCCCACACCGGTGGTGATGGCGTACGCGAGCTTGTTGCTGGCGACGATCTCGTCGACGACCGCACGGGCCTGATTGACCGCGTGCCGCGCGTCCGGCGAGAGCAGGGCAGCGCGGCGCGCTTCAATACTCGCGACTTCGCCCACCGCTTCGAGCGTGAGATCGTTTCCGTTGATGTGCAGTGCGTTCAAAGAATCCTCTCCAGTGCTGTCGGATCTGAGACCCTTGCAACGTCCTACTTTGCCATGGCTGCGCGGAACGCTGTTAAATACTTCTCCGGCAACGCCGCCACTTTCATTTTTGAATCGGTGACGATATGCGTGGTCTCGCCCTCAGCCACCAGCGCTCGGCTGTCGGCGCGCACCAGTTCGTAGCTGAAGACCACGATGGACTCACGCACCGTCTTCAGGCGAGTCCGGATCACAATTTCATCGTCGTAAAATACCGGAGCACGATAGCGGCACGTCACCTCAGCCACGGCGATGAATCGCCCGTCGTCGCGCTCCATGTCGCGGTAGGAGAAGCCCATCTCGCGCATCAGTTCCACGCGGCCCACTTCAAACCAGATGAGATGATTCGAATGGTAGACGACTCCCATCTGGTCAGTCTCGGCATAGCGCACACGCAGCCGAGTCTCATGGAATGCATGACGATTGTTTGAATTCATTTTCCGGTCCACACCGGCTTGCGTTTCTCCAGGAACGAGGAAATTCCTTCGCGAAAATCTGCCGTCGTGCGGATGGCCGCATTCTCGCGCACTGCCGCTTCAATCTGGAGATCGATCTCCGCGCGGGCATGATCGGTAAGCAACTGCTTCGTCGCGCACAACGACGCCGGACTGTTCTCCATTAACAGCGCAGCGAGCTCGCGAGCACGGGACATCAGATTCTCGGCCGGAACGATTTCGTTGACCAAGCCCATGCGGGCGGCTTCTTCTGCCCCGAAAATTCTTCCGGTCAGCAGCAGATCGCGTGCTTGTTTCTCGCTCACTTGCCGCAGCAGGAATGTGGAAACAATCGCGGGCACAAATCCGATGCGGACTTCGGTGTAGCCAAACTTCGCGTCCGGCACCGCAAGGGTGAAGTCGCACAGCAGGGCCAACCCGTTTCCGCCCGCAATGGCAGCCCCATTCACCGCCGCGATCGTAACTTTCGGAAATTCGTACAACGATCGAAACAACTGGGCCATCGTCCGCGAATCCTGCAAGTTCTGCTCCGGCGAACGGCCCAGCAGCGACTTCAGGTTGTCCAGATCCATCCCAGAGGAAAATGCCTTGCCCGCGCCGGTAAGGATCAGCACAATCGTTCGCGACTTACCCACTTCATCGAGCGCGCGCAGCAGGTCGTCAATCAATTCAAAGCTGATCGCGTTTCGCTTCTCTGGACGGTTGAGGGTGATGGTGGCCACGGCGCCGTCGTACACGAGTTGTATCGTTTTGTAATCCATGTCTCTAAATCGCCGCGGTGTTTGCCGATGTCTACCTGTGAAAGATCAGTCGCATATCCGTGATAATCCGTGAAAATCCGTGGCGAACTAATCCGCCGCGAGCGAATCGGAAAACTTCGCCCCGATTCCAGCCGTCGCTTTCAACAGGGAATCCAACGGTTTCAGCGCTGGCAATTGCGCTCCCCGCTGAGTGAGTGTCTCGATTACTTTCTCAGTCGGGATGTTACCAACCAACGCGTCCTGCGCAAAGGGGCATCCACCGAGGCCTCCCAGGGCGGAATCAAACCTCCGGCAACCCGCATCGTAGGCTGCCAGAATCTTTTCCGCGGCCTGCTCCGGGCGACTGTGGAGGTGCACGCCAATTTCCAGATAGTCGTACTGCTTCATCACAGCGCCCACCAGATCGCTGACTTGCTGCGGGCTCGCCATGCCCACCGTGTCGGCCAGCGAAATCATTCGCAGATTATCGACCTCCATCAGAGAGATGGCCTCGATGACTTCCTCCGGATTCCACAGGTCGCCATACGGGTTGCCGAACGCCATCGAGATGTAGACTACGACTTCGAGGCTTGCGCTGTCGGCCTTGTTCTGAATCTTCTCCAGTTCTTCGAGCGCTTCCTCGGGCGACTGGTTCTGATTCTTTCGCAGGAAGGTCTCCGAGATTGAATAAGGAAACCCCAGCGTCGATACTGCTTTCGTCTCAATCGCCCGCTGTGCGCCCGTTTCGTTGACCACGATCCCAATGATTTCTACGTCATCGGGCGGATCGAGTTCTTTCAAAACTTCTTCCGAGTCCGCCATCTGCGGTACGGCCTTCGGCGACACGAATGAAACCGCGTCGAGATGCTTGAACCCCACGCTGATCAGGGCCTTGAGGTAATCGACCTTCAGGTCGGCGGGGATCAATCCCTTCAGCCCCTGCCAGGCATCGCGTGGACATTCGATCAGTTTGACAGCATCTGGCATAAAAATCTTGGCCACGGATCAACACGGATTCTCACGGATAAAGAGAAAAGGCCGGATGTTTCTTTTCGATCCGTGTTCATCCGCGAAAATCCGTGGCAACGCTATGTCTGCAGCACCCCCACTTTGAACTCCGCCACATCCGGATTCAGCGCCGCCGCTTCCAGGGCCTGAGTAATAGAATCCCGCGTTTCGATTGGATCGATGATCTTGTCGATCCACAAACGCGCTGCGCCATAGCGCGGATCGGTCTGCTCGTCGTAGGCACGCTTCACGGATTCATTCAATTCCGCGCGCTCTTCGTCGCTCAGCTTTTTGCCACCGCGTTCCAGTTGCTTGACTTTAATTTCAACCAGCGTGGCCGCAGCGGAATCGCCGCTCATCACCGCGTAGCGCGCCGTCGGCCAGGCAAATACAAAGCGCGGATCATACGCCTTCCCGCACATCGCGTAGTGGCCAGCGCCGAACGATCCACCGACGATCACGGTAATCTTCGGCACTACGGAATTCGAAACCGCATTCACCAGCTTGGCGCCAGCCTTGATGATGCCGCTCCACTCCGCGTCGCGGCCCACCATGAATCCGTTCACGTCGTGGAAAAAGACCAGGGGAATCAGATTCTGATTGCAGTCCATGATGAAGCGCGCGGCCTTTTCCGCCGACTCCGTATAAATCACGCCTCCGAACTCGACCCGTTTGTGGCCCTCATGATCGGTCTGCTGCGCGTGCAGTTTCTGGTTGGCGACGATGCCCACCGCGAAGCCGCCAATGCGACCGTATCCGCAGACGAGCGTCTTGCCGTAATCCGGCTTGTACTCGTCCAAGCGGCTGCCGTCGAGCACGCGCGCCAGCACTTCTTTCATGTCGTAGGGCCGCGCCGGAGACGAATCGTAAATCCCGTAGATTTCTTCCGCGGTTAGTTCTGGCTCAACCGGTTTTTTCCGGTCCCACGGAGAAAGCCGCCGGTATCCCCACTTCTCCACAATCGACCGAATGCGCGCGATGCAGGCTTCGTCATTCGGTTCGCGGAAGTCGACCGTTCCGCTGATTGCCGAATGCATCGCCGCGCCGCCCAACTCCTCCGCCGATATTTTCTGGCCAATCGCGGCCTGCACCAGCGCCGGGCCCGCGAGAAATAATCCGCTGCCATCGGTCATGAGAACGTGGTCGCACATCACCGGCAGATATCCGCCGCCCGCCACGCACATCCCCATAATGGCCGCGATCTGCGGTATGCCCTTCGCCGACATGACCGCGTTGTTGCGAAACACGCGGCCGAAATCGTCGGTGTCGGGAAACACATCTTCTTGCAGCGGTAAAAATACTCCGGCAGAGTCGACGAGGTAAATCGTCGGAATGCGATTCTCAAGGGCGATATTCTGCGCCCGAATTACCTTCTTCGACGTCATCGGGAAAAACGCGCCCGCTTTCACCGTGGCGTCATTAGCGATGATCATTACCATTCGGGTCTGAACCCGCGCCAGTCCGGTGATTACGCCCGCAGCCGGCGCGCCGCCCCATTCTTCATACATGCCGTGCGCGGAATAAATGCCGAGTTCGAAAAACGTTTCCGGATCGGCCAGCAGCGCGATTCGTTCGCGGGCAGTCAACCGTCCTTTCGCATGCTGGTTTTCGATGGCTTTGGCGCCTCCGCCCTCGGAAATCTGTTCTTCTTCGTTGCGAACTTGCGACATCAAGTCCGCCAGAAATCGCATGTTAGCCTCGAAGCGCGCAGACGTAGGATCGACCTTCGTCGTCAGCAGATTGGCCGGCGCGGTTGAGTTCGATAGAGGAAGTTCGCTACGGTCAGACATAGGTCGAAGAATAGTCGCTTGAAGAATAATGGATCGAGAACTGAAGACGCGAACTGCTTACGGTATATCACGAGGCGGATCCGCGCAATGCGGCGGGCCCGCTACATCTTGCGCTCCACCCATTCCGCCAGCCGGCACCCATCTTCCTCCAGCAGAAACGTTCCCACGCCAAAGCATTCGCCCACGATGCGGTGCGATTCCGGATCGCGGGCGGCGCGGGTGATCCACTGCTGGCCGACGCGGTATTGCGCGGCCGTAAACCACTTTTGCGGTAGAACCTCTACCAATCCCGCCTGCGGGTATAAAACAAAAAGCGCAAACGCGGGATCGTCGTTCGACATCGCCTTGTAACTGGTGGGGACGATCAACTCGTCCACGGTCGCCAACTCCGCGGGCGGTTCGATCTTGTTCATTCCCGGGCCCAAGGTGAGCGGCACTTCGAAATCTGCTACTGGAGCGGTCGCCGAATAAATGCGGTCCGCCGACGGTTTGAACCAGCCCGCAACTTCCGCCAGATCAAACGACTTCAACTGGTCAGGATCGAAGCAAGCCAGCCGAATGTTACGCCCCTCCGGGCACCAGATGCCGATGAAATGCGGAGGCACCAGAAACGGCCGGCAGTATGTGTTCAGTGCGAGGCGAGCCTTGTCCGGCTCCTGCTCGAGTCCGAGTGTAACCAGGTGTGCGATCGGGCCTTGATCGCCGTGGTGGGTCCAGACGAAACGTTGTCCAGCCAGCGAGCGGAAGGCGGGAAAAGTCTTCCAATACCAGGGCACGGGGCCGACGGTTTGTGCGAGCATGTCCCGAACGCGGGACGCGTTGATCTCGGCCATCAGCCGGCCGCCGGCACGCCAGGCGCCTTCACGTGCGTACGAATGAACTGAACAATGTCGTCCATGGACGTGCCCGGCTGGAAAATCGCCGCCACGCCAATCTTCTTCAGCCCTTCGATGTCCTGGTTCGGAATGATGCCGCCCACCACGACGATCACATCGTCCATTTTATTCTGCTTGAGCAAGTCCATCACGCGCGGCACGATGGCGTTGTGCGCGCCGGAAAGAATCGACAGCCCGATCACCTGCACATCTTCCTGCAGCGCCGCGGTGACGATCATTTCCGGCGTCTGCCGCAGCCCGGTGTAAATCACTTCCATGCCCGCATCGCGCAAGGCGCGCGCAATCACCTTTGCGCCGCGATCATGCCCGTCGAGTCCGGGCTTCGCCACCAGCACGCGAATCTTGAGTTCAGCCATCAACAACCATTTAACCACAGAGGGTGCGGAGGTTCACAGGGGTAGACAAGAAACAGAAACTCGCATCTTCCTCCGTGATCCTTAGTGTCCTCTGCGGTTACACGGTTTTGATGTCCAGACTGCGCCACAGGTACCAGCACGCAATACTGCGATAGGGCTCCCAAGGCTTAGCAATTTTCTGCATGACATCCGGCTTGGGCAACTTGCGTTTCTTGTAGTGTTTCTTGATAGCCATTTGCACGCCATAATCGCCCGTCGGCAGCACATTCGGGCGGCGCAGGGAAAACATCAGGAACATGTGCGCGGTCCACTCGCCAATGCCCTTCACCTGCGTCAGATGCTCGATCACGTCCTCATCCGACAGATCGGGCAGTTTCGCAAAATCGAGCAGTCCGGCAGCGGTCTTTGCCGACAGATCTTTCAAATAGGCAGACTTCTGCTTCGATAACCCCACGCCACGCAGTTGCTCATCACTCAGTTTGAGAGTGCCTTCCGGGGTGAGCGGTTCGCCGGCGAGCGCGGCAAAGCGTTCGAAGATCGTCGCAGCCGCCTTACCGTTCAGTTGCTGGTAGACGATCGCCTCAGCCAGGTTGCAAAACTCCGGCTTGTCAAATCTCATGCGGCACGGCCCCACGACCTCAATGATGGCGCGCAGGACCGGATCAGATTTCTTGAGATGGTTGACCGCTTTTCGCATCGCCTATAGGTGTACCACAAAACAACTGTATAGGCGAACAAAAACCGAATAGCAGTGAACGCGACTATTGCGTCCTCTTCACCGCGATGCCCATCACCTCAAATCTTCCTCCCCGCACCAGGCTGGCCGCCCCGATGAATGCCCGCGCCGGATAATCGCCGTGGAAGTAAGTCTTGTAGACGCCGTTAAAGGTTTCGTAGAGCTTCAGATCGGTACAGAAAATCTGCACAGAAACCACGTCATCCATTGTCAACCCCGCCGATTCAACGGTTTGTTTCACGCCCTCCATTACCATCTTCGCCTCATCTTCAGGACTCGCCGGTGGCGCGCCCGTCTTGGCGTCCAACCCAAGATGTCCAGCGATGTAGAGCGTATTGCCCACCAGAACAGCGTCGCTGAAAGGCAGCGCCTTCAGGTCAGCGGCTCGCGGCTTCACGATGTATTTTCGATCCGCTGCCCCGGCAGCGGCACAGAAAACAAGCAGCATAATTCCCACAGCGATTTCACGCAGTTTCATTTACGTCTCCTCAAAATTGGATTTGAATTTCGTCGCCAGACTATCACCGCAAGCGCAGGGCGCCAACCATAGCCCGAGTCCACTACCCTGCAGTCGGCGTGTCCGCGGCGTTCACGCGGCCTTGTGTTCACCCTGGCGGAAGTTCTCGATCAGGCGCTCAGACGTGCGCAGAGAAAACGCCAGAATGCTGATGGTGGTGGTTTTGTCGGTGCAATTCAGAAACACGCTGGCATCGCACACGTACAGGTTCGGCACATCGTGCGTCTGCCCAAAGCGATTCGTCACAAAAGTCTTCGGATCATTTCCCATGCGGCACGTGCCAGTCTCATGCAGGCTCCAGCCCGGAATCTCCGGAGCGTCGCCCGTGCCCTCAAGCACGCCGCCCGCCGCGCGCAGCACGTCGGCGCACACCTGCTTCGAGTGCTCCCACATTTTCAGCGCATTTTCGTCCCACTCGAAGTGCATGCGCGCCACCGGAATTCCGTAAGGATCTTTCACCTCGGGATCGAGATCCACGAAATTCGTATCCGACCGCAGCGAAGGCGCCTGAATTCCAAAGCTCACCGGCGCTGGATAGCGCCGCTTGATCTCGCGTTTGAACGACGATCCGAAACCGTCGACCCCATGGGCAAACCATGGAAACTCGGAGCACCCACCGTCGGGATAAATCGAATATCCGCGAATGAACTTTTCCTCGTGCGGATCTTTCAGATTCTGCCAGCGAGGCATCCACGCAATCGTGCTGTCGGCCACATGGTCCGGAAAGCTAGGCTGCCCCAGCAATTGCGGCAGATATCCCCGAGCCGACTCGCCGTAAAGATGATCGCAAAGGTTGTGTCCCACTTGTCTGCTGGAATTCGCGATTCCGTTGGGCCACTGCCGCGACTTCGAATTCAGCAGGATGCGCGCCGACTCGATGCATGACGCCGCCACCACCACAGCTCGTCCGTAGACTTTAACTTCCTGCTTCGTCTTGCGGTCGATGTACGCCACCCCGGACGCGTGCCCGCTTTCGTCGACCAGGACGTTTTTCGCCAGCGCATTCGTGCGCAGCTCGAGATTCTTCGTGGCCTCCGCCTTCGGCAGCAGAAAATACGGCGTCGAGAAAAATGCCCCCACATCGCAGCCGGTCGTGCACTCTCCGCAGAAATGGCATGCCGGATGCCCTTCGTGGGGCTGCGTAAGCTGCGCGCAACGATCCGGCAAATAGGGCACGCCAACCTTGTTGCATCCCGCCTCCAGAATGAAGTCGAGGCAGCGATACTTGAACGGAGGCAAGTACGAGCCATCCGGATTGCTGGGCCGGTTCTGCACCGTGCTGGCGACGCCAATCATTTTCTCCACGCGCGTGTAAAACGGACTGATCTCGTCATAACTAACCGGCCAGTCCACGTCATAACCGTCGCGCGACGCCGCCCGCAAATCGATTTCGCCAAAGCGCGCCGAGCTGCGTCCCCAGAAATTCGTCTTGCCGCCGACCGCATTGCAGCGCGGCCACATCCACTTCGTGCCCGGCGCAACCGTGAACGGAATTTCGTGGTCCCAGGCGGCTTTGGTGTACTCGTTATCCATGTAGCCGAACGATTCGCCCCGCCGTTTGGGATCGTCCCGTCCGCGGAACTTCATGTCCCAGGGCATGCGGTGGTAGCGGAAATCTTTTTCCGGATCGAGCCTGCGCCCGGCGTTAAGCGCGCACACTCTGAGTCCCGCATCGCACAGCGTCTTGATTGCCATGCCGCCACCTGCGCCGGTTCCGATCACGATCACGTCGTAGATTTGTCTGGCCATAATCGTGTCACTCTGGCTCAAGAGCCCTCAGCTCTCCCGGGCAAGACGCGAATGCTCCGGATCCCCCTTATGCGGACACTCCGGCGACTCGGCGTAGAACTTCAGCGCCGGATTGTCCAGCGCCTTGAATCCAATTTCGCTGGTATAAAACCCCGTCACTGTGTACTCACGCATCAAGTGAAAGAATCTACGCCCGTCTTCTTCGCCGGGACGCGCTTTGTCCTTGAACCCAAGCGGCTCCAGCAGGGAAGTCTGCTGTTCCGCCGTCAGCTCCAGGAATCGCTTTCCACTTACTTGTTCGGCATGTACGTTCAGCCAGGTAAGCCCGGTGCGAAAGTCGTATTGCCTCTCCAGTTCGTTCGCCACCATGAAATCAATAAATTCCGCGACCCCAGCTTCCGCCGCCCCGGGCGTTCCATCGCTGGGGATGATGATCTCCGCCAGTCGCTCCACCATCGCATGCTCGGCTGTCGTGAAAAATTGCGGACGATACACCACCGGCTTGATCTGCAGCGCCGTATTCCCAATATGCCCGCAAGCGAATCCCCACTTGCTGAATCCCGGAAACTGCGCCGCCGCCGCCGCCGTCCCCAGAATCCGCAACACTTCCCGCCGCTGAATGCCTTGTCCCGCCATCGAACTCCACCAAACTAAACTGTCTAACGAAAATAAATTGTCATTCCAGACACGCGTTGTCATTCCGAGCGCAGCGAGAGCCTGCCCTGAGCGAAGTCGAAGGGAATCTGCTGTTTCTCGCCTACGAAAGAAACGCTACCGTCTTCTCCACCAATTCCGCCGTCGGTTTATAGGGATCGCCCGGAGCATCATACTCAATCGAGCAGTATCCCTTGTACGCATGCTTTTTCAGAATCGCAAAGGTTCGCGCCAGGTCCACATGCGTAGGCTTGCCGTTGTCATCGACCTCGCCTTCCTTCACGTGGCAAATGCCATAGGCATGCGCGAACATTGCATCGACAGCGCGATAATTGAAATCATCGTCGTGCGTGTTGAGTGAGTTGCCAAAGTCGGGCAACGCTCTCAACCACGGGCTGTTTACCTTCTCAATCACTTGCACAATGAAGAACGGATCCTCGCTCACAGCGTCATCATTCTCAAGATGCACCACAACATCTTTTTTCGCGGCGTATTCAGCCACGCGCGCCAAGGTGTCGGCGGCGCGCCCCACATCCGGCTTCACATCCTTGGCTCCCTGGATGTGGGTGCGAATGCTGGGCGAACCGAGGGCCGCGCCCACATCCACCCAGTGCTTGCTGGAAGCCAGCGCCAGGTCGCGCTCTGTCGCATCCGGCGAGTACTGGCTGTGCTCGTCATCGACCGCGATGTCTACGACCGCCGAGTGAGCTTTTTGAACGGCGGTGCGAAACTGCTCCAGATATTTGGGATCGGTCGACGGAAAGATCCGGCCCCACGGTTCAATCTTGTGCACGTTAAACTTGTCGGCCACGTGCGCCGCAAAGTCCTTCAGTTCGATCTGATGCGACGGGGGAACCGTGCTCGGTGTCTTGCCGTCCCATCCCATCCATCCCTCAATGTATTCGCGAAAGGGATACGCCGCCACCGCCACTCGTTCCCTGGGAACAGACGGAAACTTTACCGAGGGTTCGGATCTTCCCACGGCGCTGGCAAACTCAGGCAGAAGCCAGGTCCCTGCTGCCGCCCCGGCGCACTGCGCAAGAAATTGTCTTCGATTGGTCGCGTTCATGCGCGCCAGTGTACCAGACAACCGTTGATCCTGATGTGCGCGCTTGTGATTCGCAGCTCGATAGATTTAAAACCAGAGCTCGATCTGATTGGTCGGCGAGTGGCTTGACCCTCCGTCTCCATCACCCTGGAATTCATACTAACGCCCCCGCTCCCGGCGATCGAGCGACCTGCGTTATCGATCCTGCCGGGGCTCGGGCAATGACAATCTGCCAGCTCCTCCGGTGGTAAGGTACAGACAACGTGATTTCCTTTTACTGCGATTTGGAAATCCTGTCCATTTATCACCTCCAACTCAAAAGCGATACGTTACCCACGGCGATATGTAGCTCATGCTACTTGTCGCGTGGATCGATTCTTCTTCAAATCGGGCGTTGAAAACGTAGATGTAGTTCACGTGAGTCGAGACATGACGAGTCACCCGCCAATCGAGCTGCGCGATGGGACGGCTGCCTTCGTATCGCGACTTCACGCCATTGCTGGGGACGATGAGGTTGCCTGGGATTCCGTACAGTCCGTCGTTCGAGCTTTCACGCCAAAAAAATCCCCAGCCCGCCGACAGCGTCAGACGCTCAGAAAAGAAGAGACCCAGTGAAGGTTCCAGGCGGATGGCGTTGTCTGGCCCTAAGACGTTCGCGCGCCCAGAGTAGGTGCCGCTCTGGAACAGCGAATTGAATGTCTGGAGATTGGGGTTGGCTGGATTCTTATCCCCGCTCGCGAAATCGGTTGCTAATCCGATGCGCGGACGCCAGCGGACGGATGAGGATGAGAAGGAGTACCAATTATCGGCCGCAACACGCCACGCGTTGATTGTGCCGACGCCAAAACTACCGAACTGATACATCGCTTCGGCGTCGTAAGCCCACGGTCCACGTTCGCCCCAAATACGCGCACCCAGAGTGTGGCGCTTCTCATGTCCTGACCCTTGGTTAAATACCGCGTGTTTTAGATCCGAACCCAGGTAGTAGAAATCGAGCGTTTTTTGTTTCGTTTGACCCAAGGGATGAGTTGCATAAAGGCCCCAAAAAGCGAAATCGTGCTGCGGAGGATCGTCGAAGGGTCCAGGCTCGTTTTTAACCGGCCGGGTTGCGAATCCGTCAACCTTCCATTCTGGAGATTTCCAAGACAGCCGAAAGCCGTCGAAACTGAGTGGCACATTAGGCCCTTCCACCAAGTCGATCATTCGACCGGAGCCGAAGGCCATCTCCTGGCGCCCGATGCGCAGCGTCAGCGAGGAATTCTCGCGTGGCTTTAGTAGTACAAAGTCGACGAAACCCTGATGCACATCGAGTTTGTCTTCGTCTAAAGGGCGCGGACCTCCGGTTCGCCCGTCTTCGAGTGAGCTGTTGAGTTCTCCGAAAAATCGAAATCGTTGTCCCGCGTGGAAGTCGACGTGAAACAAATAGCGCTGCAAAAGATACCCGTCCGGGTCATCGGGGCTAAGCCCAAAATTCGTATTGTGAAAGCGCTCATAAGTCTCACGGATCTCACCCCCGAGCGACAGGAAAACGTTTCTAGTCTCATTAAGGGGGATGAATTTGATCGGATCCCAAGGATCGTCGCGTTTCGCCGGATCGGACAGCAAGCTCCATTCCTCTTCATAACGAGGAAGGGGGTATAAGGGGCGAGGAAGCGAAGCTGGTTTTTCTTGTCCTATCATTCGATTGGCCCCTGCAATGACCACAAGCAATACCAGCGCCCGCGAGATCCTGAATACTGTTTGCACGTTACGAAATGCTCGCTAGCGTACGAAAACGTCTCTTGTCAATCTTTAACGCACGAATCCTCGATTCAAGCGTCGAACGCGGAATCGCCAGGCGGGCCGCTGCTCCTGAGGGCCCGAATACGCGCCCGCGGCTTGCGCGCAGCGCATCCTCGACGATCGCCTTCTCGTGCGCGGCGAGCGAGCTGGACAACCCGGCCCCAGCTCCTAATCGCCGACCCCGCTGGGACAACCAGCTCTCGTCGACCGTGAATTCGTCGGTCTCCGAGACGATCACGGACCGCTCGATGACGTTTTGCAGCTCGCGAACGTTCCCGGGCCATGGATAGGATTGCAGACAGTCGAGTGTCCGCTTGTTGACCCGTCGAAATGTCTTCCCGCCCCTCCGCGCGTACCCAGCGATGAAGTACTCCACCAGTATGGGAATGTCTTCTCGCCGTTCCCGCAACGGAGGCATTTCGAGGGGAAACACGTTGAGCCGATAAAACAGGTCCTGACGGAACGCTCCGTCCGCCACCGCAGCTGTCAAATCTCGGTTCGTGGCGGCGATGACGCGAACATCGACCCGGATTCGCTCTCGTCCCCCAATGCGTTCGAATTCCCTCTCTTGCAGGACCCGCAGCAACGCCACCTGCGTTTCGGACGAAAGCTCGCCCACTTCGTCGAGGAAAATCGTGCCGCCGTTCGCCAGCTCGAACCGACCGAGTCGCCGTTGCACGGCTCCGGTGAATGCGCCTCTTTCATGACCGAAGAGCTCCGAGGCAATCAAGTCGCGCGGAGTGACCGCGCAGTTGACCGCCACGAACGCTCGTGACGCACGCCGAGACCGCCGGTGAATCGCTCGCGCGACGAGTTCCTTCCCTGTGCCGGTCTCGCCGGTGATGAGAACGGTCGAGTTGCTGACAGCGACCTTGCACGCGCGGGAGAGCACCGCCATCAACGCGGGCGAGGCGCCAACGATCTCCTCGAACATCGAAGCTCTGTCGACTTCTTCCCGCAGGACGACGTTTTCGTGCTGCAGCCTCTCCTCGGATTCGAGGGTTGGCTTGACACTTTCAGACCCTACGGGGAAAACTATGATCTGGCTTGCCATAAGTTTGCCTTTGACGCCTCCGAATTTTCAGCAGCTGGACCGGGGATTTGCAGCACCGAACCGAATCTCTTCTCCTATCATCCAAATATGACCCAACCGACCCAATTGCAGCATCGACGCCACTTTGGCTCAGCGCATTCCTGCCCGTGGTCCGCGTTGACGTGACTTTGACTCTTTCCTGTTTCGGAGGTAAAGGCACTTAGGCATTATTTTGCGGTTATTTTCGTTATCTCTTTGCCGATGAATGAGTTGGACGGGCGGTCGCGACGTGATTAGGCAAAGGGAGTTTAGACCCGACGTATGAATTATGAATGAGGAGTCGACCAATCTCGTCGATCGCGTCCGATTTGGAGCATTTGAGCTCAACGTCCGAACCGGGGAACTGGTCTCGATCGGAACGGAGCCTGTGGAACCTGAGTCTGGAAAGGTCCTGCTCCGCGAGCAGCCCTTCCGCATTCTGCGAATTCTGGTGGAGCGGCAAGGCCAAATTGTTTCCCGCCAGGAAATACGGCAGATCCTTTGGCCGAACGACACTTTCGTGGACTACGACCGAAGCATTAACGTTGCCATGGCGATCCTGCGCAAGTCGCTCGCAGACGATCCCGACCGCCCTAAGTACATTGAAACTCTGGCACGTCGCGGATACAGACTCATCGCCCCAGTCGAATGGCAACAGAAGTCGACAGCCGCTCAGGACACACTTGGATCGCTTGCCGAAACGCTACCCAGGATCGAAGGCCCTGTGGGTGAGCGAGAACCGGGAGCGCCAAAACATTGGGGGAAAGCCGCGGTCGTGGCTGCATGTGCTGTGATTTTAGTCGTCGCCGGTACCATGACTTGGCGGCACTTTCGGAATACACCACGAGCGCGATCGGAAAAGATCATGCTCGCCGTACTGCCGTTTGAGAATCTCACTGGCGATCCCAGTAAAGAGTATTTTGCAGACGGCTTGACCGAAGAAGTGATTTCACAGCTAGGCCGGCTCAATCCGGGGCAGTTGGGTGTGATCGCGCGAACGTCCGTCATGGGATACAAGCACAAGGACGAACGCCTGGACCAGATTGGACGCGATCTTTCCGTGCAGTATGTGTTGGAAAACAGCATCCGCGAGAGTGGGAAGGGCATTCGCCTTACCGCTCAGCTGATTCAGGTGAAGGACCAAACTCACCTGTGGTCACAGGATTATGACTATCCGGCAAAAGACATTCTTGCCATCGAAGACGATGTAGCCAAGGCCGTTGCGCAGGAGATCGGGCTGCGTTTGACTTCGCAGCAGCAAGCAGAGTTGGCGCAGGCGCACCGAGTCAATCCCGCAGCCTTCGATGCCTATTTGCAGGGGTACTACTTTTTTGAGCGGAACACCGACAAAGATACGGAGATGGCTGGGAAGTACTACGAACGGGCGACGCAGCTTGATCCCTCCTACGCGTTGGCTTGGGTCGGATTGTCTCGCGTGCGCAAGTGGCAAGCCCACAGAGGTGTTATTCCCAATCAGGAGGGTTTCCGGCTTGCTCGTGAAGCAGTTGAACGGGCTTTGGCGCTGAATCCGAACCTGGCAGCGGCCCATGACCAAATGGGACGGATTAAGCAGCAGGTCGACTTCGATTGGGCTGGAGCGGATGCTTCCTACCAGCGGGCCGTTGAAGTCGAGCCCGGAAATCCCGAGGCAGTGAGCATGGCGGCTAGCTCAACTCGTCTATTCGGCCGCTTTGACGAAGCTCTTCGATTCAACCGGCGAGCTGTTGACTTGGATCCTCTCAATGCAGGAAGTTGGCAGACCCTGGCAGAGACCGAGTTTCTCATGGGCCGGCTAAACCAAGCCGCAGTGGATTGCAAGAAGGCGCTCGAACTGAACCCCGATATTTGGACCGGCCCTATCCTGTTAAGCAAAATCTATGTGATGCAGGGGCGGCCTGAGGATGCCTTGCCGAAAATCGAGCTTGTGCGGTACGACAACGAACGTGCGTTTCTGCATGCGATTGCTTACCACGCGCTTGGTCGAGAGAAGGAGTCGGACGCCGCATTGAGTGAGTTAATTGCGATGCATCCAAGCAATTCGTTCCACATCGCCGAGGTCTATGCTTTCCGGAACCAGTTCGACGAAGCGTTCGAGTGGCTGGACCGTGCGTATGGCGAACGCGACGCCGGTCTGATCCAAACGAAAGTGGAACCGCTACTTAATAGCTTGCGCCAAGATCCGCGATACGCCGCGTTATTGAAGAAGCTCAACTTCCCGACCTGAAATACGTTGTCCCCCAAAGTTCGGAAGGCCGAAAACCCGAGCCGATGAAAAAATGTAATTCGGCGCGCTGTGTTTGCCAGGATCTCGCCATTGGCGAGATTTCGCCAATAAAACAGCCGTCGAATCTTTTCGATTCAGCATTTTACGCTGGACCAACAATTGCCTCCTGTGTAGGCAATGAGGATTGGGGCTGGCACCGGTACGGGCAACGTCTATTCTGCGGAAACGCACGAAATAAGCTCGTCGCACTTCTTGCGCAGGGTCCTAACCCTCATTCGGCACGTTTCCTTTTCACCCCAACTTGTCATCCTCGTCTTAGTGCTGAGTTTCACAGTTGACGCGGCGACCCAAAAGGTCGAATCAATTCCCGTTCCAGGGACGAAAGCCTTTCCAGAGAGCATCACATCGACTTCCGATGGTGTTCTCTTTGTCGGGCGCGTGGGGGATGGTGGAATCGTGCGCGTCAAACCGCGCACAGCCGAGAGCACTGTATTCGTCCAGCCCGGCGCGTCGGGCTCGCGCTCAATCTTGGGAGTCTTCGCGGACGAGGCATCGCGCACGCTCTGGGCCTGCTCGAACGACTTGAGTGCGTTGGGCGGATCTGCGGCGGGCAGTGATACATGGAGCGCGTTGAAAAGTTTCGACCTTCACACAGGAGATGCAAAACACAGTTTCTCGCTGCCCGGCTCACACGCGTATTGCAATGACATCACTGTAGACGCGAAGGGATCGGTATACGTCACCGATAGCGCAAATCCCACCATCCTCAAACTCTCCCCGGGCGCCACGATGTTCGAAGTATTCGCGCAGGATTCCGCTTTTTCTGCGCCCCAAAGCGGTGGTGCCGGGCTCGACGGGATCGCCTTCGGCAGCGATGGCAATCTTTACGTGACGACCTACACGGCTGGCGAACTCTTTTGTGTGGAAGTCAAGGATGGAAGGGCCCGACGCGTCACGAAACTCACCGGTGACCGTCACCTGCAATTTCCCGATGCTCTCCGAGCCCTAGGCAACAACAGGTTCCTCTTGATTGAGGGTTCAGGAAGATTAGATCGCGTCGTGATTAGAGGCGACGCCTTCGCTGTCACGGCGATTCATGACGGTTTCGTGACTCCGACGTCGGTTGCCCAGATTGACACGACAGCGTGGGTCAGTGAGGGCCAGCTAGCCTTTTTTTTCGATCCTTCGAAGAGGAATTTATCGCCTTCTTTGCCTTTTCGAATCTACGCGGTCCCATTGCGAAAGGAAGACAGTAAATGAGCTTTCAGCGCGTGTGGTATCTGACGTTTTGGCTAGGCCTACTCATTTCGCTCTTCGCCGCACGTGGCATGCATGCGCAAAGTGTGCATGTTGAAACGACGGCGTACCCAACCGTGACGGACGAACGGCTCCAGCATCCGGAAGCGGGCGATTGGCTGATGTATCGGCGCACATACGACGGCTGGGGTTTCAGCCCGCTGAAACAGATCACGCCCAGCAACATTCAAAGGCTATCGCCGGCTTGGTCGATGAGCACTGACCTACTTGGCGCTCACGAAACGACGGCGATCGTCAATCACGGGCGTATGTTCATCACGACGCCTCAAAACAACATCATCGCGCTGGACGCCAAGACCGGAACCCAACTGTGGCGGTACAAAAGGAAGTATCCGGACGGCTTGTTCCAGCTCCATCCAACCAACCGCGGGGTCGCTCTGTATGGTGACTACGTCTACATGGCGACTACCGATTGCGCGCTCGTGGCTCTTGACGCTGCGACGGGCAAAGTGGTCTGGGACGTCCCGTTCGATGACTACAAGACGGGTTGCTACTCGACCCTGGCGCCGCTTGCAGTGCGCGGCAAAATCATCGCCGGTTACTCGGGCGGCGAACTCGGCGTTCGGGGCTCCTTAAGCGCGTTCGACGCGCTCACCGGAAAGCGGATCTGGAAAACCTATACCGTGCCTGCGCCAAACGAGCCAGGAGGCGACACCTGGAAAGGCGAGACCTACAAACGGGGCGGCGGTTCGACCTGGATTACGGGAGTCTATGATCCTGCCTCGAACACGCTGTACTGGGGGACAGGGAATCCGGGGCCGTGGGTCGGCGATGATCGGCCCGGAGACAATCTGTATACCGACTCGACGCTTGCTCTCGACCCAGATACCGGAAAGATCAAGAGCTATCACCAGTACACTCCGCACGACAGCTTCGACTGGGATGAAGTCTCGGCGCCTCTCCTGATCGACACGGAGATCGATGGAAAGCTCACGAAGACCGCCACTCATGCGGGTCGCAACGGCTATCTTTGGATACTGGATCGCGATCATCTCAAGTTCCTGCACGCTTACCCGTTCTCCGATAACAACGTCTTCACGTCGATTGACCCAAAGAGCGGTCGACCCACGATCGACGAGTCCAAGAGACCGGGGGCTCATCAGGGCGCAGAGTTCTGCCCCAGTATTGGAGGCGGCAAAGACTGGCCGCCCGAGGCGTGGAGCCCGCAGACGAAACTTCTCTACGTCCCTGCTAACGACAATCTCTGCGCGTACCTCCCAAAAGGTAAAGCCCCGGACGATGCCTCTAAGCCGTTTTACACCGGCTACGATTTCGACAGCATTTTCGGATCGATCCGTACCCTCCCAGGCGCGTCTGACCACATTGGAGAACTGCAAGCCTGGGACCTGAACACCGGCAGGCGCGTCTGGCAGCACAATTTCAAGACCATGCTTTGGTCGCCGCTACTAGTCACGGGCGGGAATATTCTCTTCGCCGGCGGGACTCCGGATCGTCAGTTCAGGGCATTTGACGCCCGTACCGGTGAGCAATTGTGGAGCTACCCGCTGCCGTCCGGTGCCATCGGTGTTCCAACATCATTTGAGATTGACGGCGAGCAATATGTCGCCGTGACGACAGGCTGGGATCTGGACGCGAGAGGCGTTCAAACCGGTGTCGACAAGATCCAAGGGACAAATACAGCGGTTCCGCAGGCCGGCACTGTACTCGTGTTCAAACTTCACTAGCTCGTACCCAGGGTGGGTTCAAATCACGCACTTCATAAGAGAGGAATACATCATGAAGATGGAGAATGAGTTGGAAGATAAGGCAGGAGCAACGGCACCTTTCAGCTCGCGCCGCCAGTTCATACGTGCCGCTGCCCTAACTGGGGGTGCCGGTTTGTTGGCAGCAGGACCGTTGCCAATTGAGGCACAGCGGAGCGCTGAGAAGGCCCCGTTGCTTGTCCTCCCGGCAGCCACGGAGGAAGTCAAGCCTTTCACGGTGCATGTGCCAGAGGCGGCACTCAACGATCTCAAGCGTCGGTTAGCGTCCACGCGGTGGCCGGAGCGGGAAACCGTCGGCGACTGGTCGCAGGGCGTCCCCATCCAGAAGGCCCAGGCGCTCGTTGCTTACTGGCGCGACAAGTATGACTGGCGCCGCTTCGAGGCTCGCATCAACGCCTTCTCGCAATACCGGACCCAGATCGACGGGGTTGGCATTCATTTCATTCACGTGCGTTCCTCTCACCAGAACGCGCTACCGATCATTCTCACTCACGGATGGCCTGGATCGGTCGTGGAGTTCATGGAGGTTATCGGCCCGCTCAGCGATCCCACCCGCTACGGGGGAAGGTCGGAGGACGCGTTCCATGTCGTCGTGCCGTCGCTCCCAGGTTTCGGTTTCTCCGACAAGCCGGTCGAGACGGGCTGGGACGTCAACAAGATCGCCCGCGCCTGGGCAACGCTGATGCCACGCCTTGGCTACCAGCGCTGGGTCGCACAGGGAGGCGATTGGGGGGCGGGCGTAACGCACGCCTTGGCGCATCAGCGGCCGCCGGGGCTGATAGCAGCCCATGTGAACTGGCAATTCGTCTTTCCCGAAAAGCTGCCGGAGAAACCCACGCCAGCAGAGCAACGAGCCATCGACGGAGCATCGCGGTTCGCTAACGATTGGAGCGGGTATTTTCGTGAACAGGCGACGCGCCCGCAGACCATAGGCTACCCGCTTGCGGACTCGGCTGCGGGTCAGGCGCTCTGGATCTACGAGAAGTTCCAGGCATGGACCGACAATCACGGCAATCCTGAAGATGAGCTCTCCACCGATGCGATGCTCGACGATATCAGCCTCTACTGGTTCACCGACACGGCTGCGTCGTCGGCTCGTATCTACTGGGAGAATACCCGCGCCGGCATGGCCGGCGCGTCTGGCGGACGGATCGAGCTGCCAATGGCGGCGTCGGTCTTTCCGCACGAGATATTCGTCCCGCCAAAAGCCTGGGCTGAGGCACTGTGGCCAAACCTTTTCTACTGGAACGAGCTAGACA